>Ga0209700_104249_pt1 | contig 26158 bp, 13 predicted proteins | sample SiratroredBW_FD_187528 | JGI IMG/M metagenome (GOLD analysis project Ga0209700, IMG submission 187528) | Root nodule microbial communities of legume samples collected from California, USA - Siratro red BW (SPAdes) (version 2) | ecosystem: Host-associated > Plants > Roots > Nodule | place: USA... | reverse complement strand
TTTTCCTCTAAATTTGATAATGACTTATTCTATTTCAATTTCAAAGCTATTTTCCATCATTTTTCGTTCAAAACCAACGTGTAGGGTGGCTCAAGCATAATTTTTCATTCAAAACCAACGCGTAGGGTGGCTCAAGGCCCATACAGGTAAAGTAACCGCTTTAGGCCTTAAGGTCTCAAAGGTCTCAAAAAAATTTAATATGCTTTAAGTCTCAAGGTCACAAAGGCCTCAAAAATATTTAATATGGTTCAGGCCTTAAGACTTCAAAGACATCAAAAAATTTAATACTCACATATTATTATAAAATAAAAAATATTTAATTTCAAAATTATACTAACAAAATTTTAATTAAAAATTTAAATATTTTAACTACTTTAAGTTTACAATGGTACTATAAATATTATTTAATGACTTTAAATTTATATTGGTACTATAAATATCATTTAATAAATAATATTCTTGAAACTTTCTTATAATAAATTAATAATATTTTTTTTTAAATTGAACAGTCATTCTTTAAACTTTCTAATTTATCTCTTCTGAATATTTCAAGGGATTGATATCATTTTTTTTATATGTCATGTCATTGTCTGACTCTTCCTTCACTTATCTCCTTTTTTCCTCTGTCTTTTTGTTCCTTCCATAATATTATTTCAACTTGTTTTCAATTTCAAATTTATTTCATTTAATATTTCATCATCTTATACTATACATTTATGCGCGTGTGTTTAGTTGGAGACTTTGAGCAGTAGATTGATTGAGAAAGAGTTTGTGTTCACTTTGGCTCCTTTTGAGTGCATCAATATTAGGTAAAAATAATATGAGATTGATCAATTGATCCCAATTTTTTTTATTTTTCATTATTGTTTAATTAATCTTAAAATAATTTGTGCAGATTCAAGGAAGAGAATTTAGAAGTTACAAATTATATTAAAAGACATACCAAATGACAGGATCAAAAGATAATATGATAATAAGAGACTCTATGATCAAGTTTATTGTCTTGACAATCAGGTTTTATCTTTTTAACTTAGACTTATTTTACATACTTATAAGTTATATTCAGTGTGATATATATTATAACTTTTAATTTTATATAAAAATATACAAATATGGCAACTAGAAAATTTGAATCGGGTTATTCAAAACTTCAAAAAAAAAAAAGAGTTGAACTTTTTGTTGAATCAAAAAAAGGGACTATGGATAAATTTATAAAAAAAAATGAATTAGAAAATAAGGTAAGTCTTCTTTGAATTAAATGAAAAGTATTTGAAACATGATAATTTATTGGATCTTGACGGTTTAGATTTATTTTCATAATTAAATATTTTAAAGAAGAATATAGTATTGGAAAATGATAAACCAATTGACATTCTTAATTATATAAAATAAATAAATTCTTTTTCAAATGCATATATAAAACAATATTAACAATTTCAATATCAGTAACTCTCAAAACTTAAACTAATAAAATCTTATTTAAGATCAACCATGTCTCAACAAAGATTAAATGGATTAGTTTTATTATCTATTGAAAAATATTTTTTAAATAAAATTAATTATAATAATTTAATAGATAATTTTGTATCACAAAAAGCTAAAAAATAAATTTTAAATAAAAATATCATAATTTTAATTATTTTATTAATTTAAAAAAATATCATTTTTTTATTCGTTTTAGGCCTCCTGACATCTTAATCCCCGCTTATAGTTCAAGTTAAGTTTTCCCATCCTCAAACTATTAAATAACGAAACAATACCAATATACACATGTCATAAATAATTAATACCCATCAACAATCCACAGTTCATAGATAATTAATAATCACTAAAACTAATATTTCATAGTGTCACATCCCAAATTTTAAATAATTATATTAATTATTTTAAATTAAATATAATTATTTTAAATTAAGAGGTTGAAAATCTTTTTTTTTCTGGTGATTAATATAATATCCATAAATATTCTGAAAATATAAATATTATAATTTTTACAAATGATAATGAAGATTTAGATACGCTTCTTTCTAAAGTTATACGATTTTGGAAATAAAGAAATGCATCTTTACGTTGTAGATGACCTCATTTGGCTTCTAAATGACGTCATAAGGTTTTTGAAGTTTAAAGAGATACTTTTGAGTTGAGGATTCGGTGTTAGGATACGATTTTAAGGATTCGACTTTAGTAATATAATTTTGAGGATTTGGTTTATGATATTAGGGAGATGGTTTTGAGGATTCGTTCTAACGATACAATTTGTGATTTTAGAGATACAGTTTTGAGGATTCACTTTTAGGAATATGGTTTTGGGGATATAGTTTTAAGGATATCGTTTTGAGGATTTACTTTAAGGGATACTGTGTTGTGGATTCAGTTTTCATATGGTTTTGAGGATTCAGTGAATACTGTTTGAGGATACGGTTCATGATCTTGGGGATACGGTTTTGAGGATACAATTCATGGTCTTAGAGATATGATTTATGATTTTAGAGATACAATTTTGATGATCGATATGGTCTATGATATCTTAGAAATACTATTTTGAGGATACGGTTTATAATCTTAATGATACAGTTTTAAGGATTAAGTTCATGATTTTAGCAATAACGGTTTTGGAGACTAGATTTATAATTTTAGCAATACATTTTGAGGATTTAGTTTATGATCCTATAAATACGATTTTGAAGATTAGCGAAATAATCTTAACACTGGTTTTTAGTATTAGATTTGTATTTAGAAAGAAATGATCTTAGAATTCAGTTTTGAGTCTCTTGCTTTTTCAGTATCACCTCTTAGTTACTGCGTCAATGAACCTTTCGACTTTGACTTTCTTCCTTTGTATCTCCTCTCAGTTACCACACCAATGAGCCTTTCGACTTTTACTTCTTATTTCATATCACCTCTCAGTTAGCGGATCAATGAGCTTTTCGGGTTTGACTTACTTTTTCCGTATCATCTCTCGATTCCGTATCACTCTCGGATCAGTATCACCCTCTCGATTATGTATCCAAGCTTATACGTCAAATCAACATTTAATGCCCAGATAAGGTTAGATAAACTCGAATCTTGTCATCATTTCATCTTACCACGTCATCATGCTACGTCAGTCTTACCGTAACATTAACATTGTTTTCATTAGAATCTAACCAAATTCCAACTAAATAGAATTGTACTAATGATTACAAAATGCACTATAAATAGGTGATATCTGATCACAAGTTGAAACACAGAAAAAACTTCATGTGAGCATTTACAAACTCTCGAAGGGCAAAAGAGAGAGAAAGAGAAAGAGAGAGATTTTGGAACAACTTTCTTTAAAGTATTTGAAGTTTTATTCTTAGTATTTTCTGTTTAAAGGTAAGAGGAGAGTGAGGTTAAGCTTTTTCTGTGTTAATCTTAATAAACTTATGTATGTTTTATTAATCTTTTCATTATTTTGAACCACCTTGAATTATATATTATGTTACACTTTTCTTTTGTCTCTAATTATACACTAATCATATTTATTCTCATTATTTTATCTTTAGTTTTGCACTGGTCCTATTTTAATTATTTTATCTCCACTTATACACTGGTCTTAAATATTTTATTTAGGTTATCTTCAATTATGTTTTGATCCTATTTATTGTTATTTCCAGTTTTGTAAACATTATTTTATTTAAAGTTCTTGCTTTAATCTTTATCTTATTCTATTTTGTAATAATTTAAACATCATTTTTACATATTACATATGAAGTAAAAGTATGTATTTTGGTGAATTTGATAAAAGCAAGTTACTTGTATGCTATGTTATTATTTACTGGTTATATTTGTTTGACTATTGTGTATAATTTGTGAATTGATATATATATAATGGTCATTGTGTTACGTGATTGATTGGAAATTTCATGAGTATGTTTGTGGTGAAAGCGTCCTGGTTTTAGAGTTGAAACTAGGGTGATGTATGAGTGTCTATTTTTGAAAAGTCATAGTTTGGTACAACTGAGGGATGAACGACAGGGACCAGCTAGGGTCTAAGGAAGTATTTCAAGTAGGTGAATATCTGGATAGTTCAGAATAGTATCCTGGACTAGGATAGTTCACAGGCCGAACTTGATACTGTCTGGTACCTATTTTGAGTTGCCAAGGTTAGGTAGTGAGTATATATCTCTTTTGTTGGCAAATGACCAGAATTCTCGAGAAAGTGATTATGATTGTACCAATGTTGTGATGAGACATGCTCATACTACCTAATTACTTCTCAAAAGACTTTTGATGTTCAGGATTGGATCATAAAAAATAGTATATAGATCCATATGTCTAATGATGTGAGAGTAATTCTTGTGGTTTGAGTCAAGTTATATATTTCATTATTTGCGATTATAGGCCCTGTTAAGTTTATTAAGATTAATATTTAAGGCTTATAAAGATCTCACTCCTTTCATATTTCTCTTTCATATATCTCTCTTGTACAAGTAAATGCAAAACTTACTCAATAAAAATTGTCAGAAAAGAGTCTTTAGAAGATTTTCTAAATGATTAAGATACGAAGAACTTAGATCTAATATTTTAAAATATATAAAATAAACAATTTTATTTTGATGTAAAACTTTATTTGTTCTAAACTTATTTATAATATATCACGAATATTTACAAAAGATATATACATTTATATTAGTTAGATAATATTATGAGTTATATTTTCTCTAAAAAAATTATTTAAAAAAAATAAAAAAAAAAAAAAAAATTTACTCATAAATTTTAATTAAATAAAAAAATAATTATATGGTAGTCGGAGTCTTACATATAACACAATCCATTTAACAAAAAAAAAAATTAATTGAAGATCTTATTTTAAAATCCTATTTTATTTTTTGATAGATCATTCTATGTTAAATACTCAATATATGTAAGGTCTCATTTAATTCTTTTCTAACATTGAATCTCAATTTAAGATATTAAGTAACTTTTTTAAGTCTTACAATAAAAAATTTTAGTAGAAAATTTAAAAAACAATACTTTTTTATCATTTTGAAGATTTTAATAATTCTTATACAATTTTTCTTTTCATAATAAAGATCTTATTTTTTTAATATAAGATCTTCTAAATAATAAATATCATATTTAATTTTTTTATTTAATTTTTTTACTGAAGATCTACTGCTAAATATATTTTAAAGCATAAGTTCTAAGAAATATATCATTAATGCCGTGGTTATGTTGAATACATTCATCCACCAGCTACAATGCATTTATCAAATATATAAGGTAATTTTTGAAATATAAAAAATTTAATTATATAACATCCACGATTACATGGTGACATTTTTCTAAACGTGTTTAGTGTAATCCATTTGAAATCATATTATTATGCAATTTATTTTAATTTTTTTAAGATGATAATATTTACCGCTATTATTTTTCCAATTCAAGGTTTATTTCTACCCTTTATTATATAACTGTATTAGTACTTTGATTTGACAAAATGTTGTATATATATTATTTTATTTTAAATATATACTTTCTAATTTTATTTTATATAGTTAAAATATGAATTTACTATTACTTCATTTTTTAACTATTATTCTGTTACCTATATAACTATTATTTCTATTTTTAATATTATAGCGTTATTTTATTATTAGTTTACTATTATCGCTGATAATTTTTTTGTAGCTTTTACCTGGATCTATTCCACGTGCATTATAACTTTTATGTCTTGATTTTTTTTATTCGTAATGATGGAAGGGAAATTAAAATCATATAATAAATTTGTATATTTATACAACACAGAAAACGGTAGTAGAGAAAAAAAAATGTTGTAAGAATATTAAAATGAGTAATGTAAAACACAAAATATATATTACTTGACTCCTTTTCCATTTACTCAATTTGAGTTTGACATTTTTTATCATTAAGAAAAGAATATATAAATAAACGTATAAATATATTTATAATAAGTTTGTGTAAATTTATTTAAATTGAAGAATCAAGAAGATAAGGTATTTAATGAATCTTACAATATTAAAGAATATTAAAGGTCTAGTTTTTACTCAAATTGTGTCCTATGCTTTAGGTGAAACAGATTTTAGTCCACCCTCATTAAATTTACAGTATTTAATATGATTGTTATAGATTATATTGAATCTAATCACTGCTCTCAAATGGCATTCTCACTGCTTCCAAATTTCACTTCATCATCTTGGTTTCTGTAAACCATTTTTCATCACAGTTTCATAGGTTAAACATAATGCAATTACTCTCATGCTTTCCATGATTCATTTAAATTCTCCTACCTTGGTGCTCTTATTTTATTTCTTTGTTGTAGCTGCAGATTTAGAACCTATAATAGTAAATTGTTCAGCATAGACAAAAGGGCAGCACTCATTTCCATATCATGGCAACTTTTACCAAGAAATTTATTGGGTAAACCTAAAGCAATCTTTTTGTGATGACATGCTGAAAATTGGAATAATCTTTGCACCATTTGTTTTTGTTTAAGATTTTCTGAGCTAGTAGTATAAATGGATATTATTTTTGTATCATCTAATGCAAGTTAGTGGGCTTATATAGTAGTTAGTAGTTAATCTCTATTTGATTTAAATCCACTTTTGACATATTAAATATCAATAAAAAAAATACTATTTTACTATCACAGTGTATTATGTAGAGTGACTTTTCATGTGGTTAAGAAACAAATAAATTACATTCTTTTCTAAAATAGCATCTTCAACTCTATCTGAGTTGTTTGAAATTTTGAACAAGCCTAATTGAGATTTGTGAAAAAAAAAAAATCATTATTGCTTTCTTAGAAAAACTTATAATATCATGATAGATTAGGTAATATTTTAAATAAGAAAAAGAAAAGAAGAATGAATCACAAAATAATTAGAAAAAGAAAACAAATAATCATTAACAAAATCTTATACTAATTCAATAGAATATCAAAGTTGACATTAAATATACATAATTATATATTTCATTTCTTTATCAGTGAAACCAAAAGGATCTTAACTACCCAAGTATCTTCTAGGCTTATTGGTCTAATCTAATACACCACACCAACACTGTGATACAACAATAATATTGTTTTTTATAAGGTATTAAATTACATTTTATCTTCATTCATGTTAACTAAGTATGCACTTAGTTTTCGCATGCATACGCTATCTCTTTTAGACTAACACTATTATAATATTATATATCATCATCCACCCAATTATAGAATTACATTACAGTTGGATTCATGTTGAATCCTTAACTGTTAAGCTACTGCAAATAGGATATTAGAAAAAGATAAAATAAAATGATGACCTAAGAAGAAAATAGTATTAATTTATCATGGTGATATAACCAAAGATATATTTGACCAAGAATTTTGTTTCAAAGATAAGTAAAATGGAGAAAAAAAAAGAGAGTCTAATCGTGGATGTCTCACAAAACAGATACTAGAGACTCTTATTCAATAAGATTCAAAACAGTACATTCATTACACGTTGTGCAGACGTTCAGCACTTGGCCATCCTATTATTTTTACTTTGATTTTAATATATATATATATATATATATATATATATATATATATATATATATATATATATATATATATATATAGTTTGACACTAAGATTTTCTTATTTGAGAATTTAACTGCATATAATAAGATTTTTACAAAACAACATTTATTTTGTCTTTATTTATTTTAGAAGTAATGATGTTATTTTCTTCCTTTATAAACAATCTTTTAATTTTTATACATTTCATTGTACATATAATTTTTTATTTAAACAAAACAAAAATTAAAGGGATTGAAGGTGTTATTTTATTGCAAACATAAATAAAATAAATCTCTATTTTAAAATTGAAATTATATGAGTTGAGTTTCATTTAATATGACTCAAAGAGATATGAAAATTTTTATTTTATTATTTAGAAAGTTATGAAACGTTATTTTTATAATTATATAAATTTATTAATATTTTCTTTATGTTAGTTTGATTATAATTATTTTGAAAAAATTATGTATTTATTTTACATGTTTTTCACAAAGTATGTTTTAAAAATAAATGAGTTAAATTATGTAAGTGGAATTTTGGACAAACAAAGTTGGATTTACACATATTAGGTTAGGATTCAAATTTTGAAACATTTCATACACCCATCAATAAAAAATGTTATCATCTTAGCACGTTTTAAAATTCAACGAAAAACATGTTTAAATTTTCAATTTTATTTTTTTTATTGAAATTTAGTAATAAATGTCATTAAATCATTGTCCATTTTAGAGGTAATTATTAACATTGTATATTCAAACATAACTGGTATATATAATGCTATATGTAATAAAAAATTAAAAGTAATTATATTTATATATTTTCTCGAATTCTTCTCATTGTGTGAAAACCACAATTATATAAAAAAACACAATCATAAATAAAAATTAAAAGGTTACATACATGATATACACACAGACATATATTAACCTACCTATATTAACCTACCTATACCTTATTGTATTTAACACACTAGTTTGAATTTAGAGACTAATATATATATTAGAATACCTGATTTGAAAGCTTTGTTTGATAAACATGTGTATATAAGTTTATAAGTTTATATTTGATAGATGCATTGCTAAATAATTTTCTTGAGAGTAGCGTCTGATGAAAAACACAAGGTGTAATTTCAAGTTTAATAGACACACAATCAAGATCACATTTCAAAACTCTTTTTTTTTTTCATTAAAACTCTCCTCCTTAGATTAGACATAAATTAATAACATGCAATATAAAAGGAATAAGAAATAGAGAGATTGACACAAGATATTTTTATAAAAATTTGTCTGGTAACCTAAATTATGTCTAGTTTTTTATCAACACAATCAAAGTCACACTAAAGCATATTAATGGTCCAAGTTACAAAGTAAATATTATTTGTACTTAACCACTTATGACTAAATACAAGTATTCTTTAGACCCAACCACTTTTTGCTAAATACAAGTATTAACGTAATCACTCATGGTTAAGATTAAGTATTTTTTGGAACATAATCACTTTTATTTAAACACGCAACCACTCCTGACTAAAACATCACAAGTATTATTTAAACACAATCACTTCTAGCTAAGTACGAGTATTCTTTGGATCGCAACCAATCATGGCTAAGACATGATGAGTGTTATTTGGACAGATCCACTCCTGGTTAAACCCCTTCGATTATAAAAGGTGTGATATAAAAGCTCATTGGTTCCGCTCACTAAAAGAGAGTTTATGTTCTTATGTGAATACAATATTGGGTGCACTTTTCTATATACTTATGAACACAAATAATGTCCTTCCTAACAAATACAAGGCCAAGGATTTCTTAAGATCACAATAACTTGTTCTCGTTCTTGCTGAAAAAGTTTTGTCAACCTTCATTCTTTATAAAGATCTTTTTTAGATAAATTTGAGGAGAAAATAGTTGTTACAAATCCTTTTTGTCATTGAGAAGCTTCAGAGAAGGTCTTCTATCATCTTGTATATGTCCAAGCATAAACGTAGATGCATTAAATGCTTTGGATATATATCTCCTTTTCAAATAACCTCTCAATAGATGGCTCAACTTATCATGCCTAGGTCAGAGATATTTTACTCAAACTAGAGTAAATATGATGCAATCCTATCTCCAAGACTGTAGAAAAAAGATAAAAAGGTCACTAAGCTAGAACTTTGATCAGAAGCTTATAAAGAGATTGAGCCTAATTGGGCTTGTTTGGGCTTCCAAACAAACTTTTGGCCTAAGTTCAAAGTTGAAAAGGGTCACTCTAGAGACTTTGGAGCTTCGAGATCACAAGACCTCTACTTGTAAAATTGCATAGAATAGTGTAGAATTTATTTCAAGCCTTATATTTAAGCTAAATAGTAGAATAGGTTGTCTTGAATTTTTGAGCCATGTATTCAGACCAAACTCTAACTCTAAGAGAGAGAGAGAGAGAGAGAGAGAGTTAGCGCCCAAGGCTTAGGTGGTGCCTACACATGTTTTTCATGCTCGTTCTCACATGTCACCTCGCGAATGCAGATGATCCTCTCATTCATAGTTTGACATGTCTTCTCTAATAGGAGAATTTTTAAGAAGCTTGTCTTACAAATTATGGTTAGAGTTAACTTAAGTTTTTCATATAAATAAAGATGTTCTCCTCTTCTAAAATAACTTTGATGAATATATTGAATTGGTGCCAAAATATTTTCAACACTTCTATTCTTGTCAAGGTTCTCGCTAGATGAGTTTTAGAATGACATTTTTAAGAATGAATGTTTGTTAGAAGTTGATCTCCAAAATCATATTTAATTACTTAAAGAATAGAAAGAAGTGGAAATTTATTTAAAGAAGTGGTGGTATAGAAAAAGCTATTAGAGTGACAAGCTGAAGAAGGAGTCAGCTTGAGCAAGTACTGTAATTCCTTTCCAAATACCTCTTCTTTTGAATTCATAATCCAATCAATGTTTTAACTGTAATTTTTCTATATCATTAAAGTTTAATATCCCTAAAAATACCACTTAAATTGTTTTTGTAAATTATTTTTTATAACGTTGGTTAGACTTATTTTGTTACCCAATTTTTTTCGTAAAAAAATTGTATTATGTGAGAGAGAGATTCTATAATCAAATAATTAATTAATTTTTATTTTCTTAATATTGATTTAACTGACATTCACAGTATTTTATACATTAATAGTATTTTATCTCTGAGCCTATACAAATGTTCATATTTTCTAGTACTAAAGAAATCAGTAGTATTAATTTTTTTCCACATGTTTTGACCAATGTTAAAAAGGAGATTTTCTTTTAATAATAGAAGTTAAAGCATGTGGTGTAAATAGAAATCTAATCGACTGAAAAGTTATTGTGATATATATTATAACATTGAAAAGTGATATTCTTATACATGGCATGCAATGATATAATTAATTGGAATTTGAAGATATAACATACCATTCACGTAATAGAAGTCAGAGTGTACAGTTGCATTGTGATTAGTTGAGATTTTAAAAGTAAAACAGCTTTTGCAATATGCTCTTATAAGTAATTATCTGGTTAGTTATATTTCTTAAATCATATATGACTTTCTTAAAAAATAGAGTTTTAGAGAATATAGAAGTGGTACCTACCAGGATGAACTTGAGTAGGATTATCCTACCCTTCCTTTTACCTCCACACCCAGAAATTGTTAATGACGAAATCTTCATACAGAAATCACAATCTTAAGTGTTTGATATTATGAAAAATTATATTACTGATTGACAAAATCATTGCCTCATATTTTTTCTGATGAAACAAAGCCATATATATGGTTAGATAACAAGAAATCATCTGCCTACAGTGAGGTGGCAGAAAAAATGACAAACAATTATAAAACATTTATAGACTGACATGCAGTATTGAACAGAAAAATTTATTGTTTTTTTTTTCTATAAAATAGGCATTTCTTAATTTCATTTTTACCGAGTTTTGTGTATCCGAAATATAAGAGTCTCAATAGAGCATGTTAGCACCAATTTTGTGATTGTTGACCCTTTAACAAAAGGGTTACCGCCCAAAGTGTTTACTGGCCATGTAAAGAATATGGACATTATGCGTACTAGTAAATGTTGAATGGTGAATGTTGTTATTAATGACTATTTCACACTCTTCATTATTGTGCAAGTTTCTAAAATCTATGTTTTCTATCTTATGAATGTGCATGCAAATTATGATTATGATGTAGAAAACAGATTATGTTATGTTATTGTTGATGAAAGATGACATTATTTTTGAACCCATTAGGGACTTCTCATTATAAAGTCATATTGAGGAGAAGGATGATACGGTAGTACATGAAAGTAAATATGTTGATTGAATAACATGTAACCGTCACCACATGAAGTATTAAATCAAGTGCAAGAATGTTAGAAAATAAATAAATATATTTTATAATATGACTCATGCGAAATATTATTATGGCCTATATGTGATTTAATAAAATAAAAGGACCTATTGGTAATTATGATAAGTTGTTTATGACGAAAGTTGACGGAAGTTGGTTACAAATATTATTGATGGTAACCAAATTAATGGAAATTGGTGACAAAAACTATTTATATGATTAAGTGATAATAATTTTTGTAACCAATTTCCATCAATTTGTTTATCATCAATAATATATGTGACTAACTTCTATCAAGTTGGTTACCATTAGATATTTATTAAATCACATAATGATATTTCACATAAGTCACATTAAGGAATATATTGATTTATTTTCTAACATTCTCCCACTCTGACTCATGTGGTGCTATAATACTTTATGATTTAATAAATTAGATAAATCATAATGTGCATTAAAAGACCTTCAATATATTGGTTTCATTCATTCGTCATATTTAATGATATAGGATAATAAGAATGTTATTCAATCCATACATTCCCTTCCATGTACTATTGTATGTCTTTCTCTTTAATATGACTTCAAAATGAGAAGTCTATAATGGATTAAAACATAATGTCATCTTTCATAAAAAATAACATAATTTACTTCCTATATCATAATCATAATTTTGCATGCACATTCATAAAGTAAAAAACATAGATTTCAGAAACTTGCACAATAATGAGCTCAAAAGTGTTAAATAGTCATTAATAACAACATTCTCATTCAACATCACTAGTACATATAATATCCATATTCTTTATTTTTAATGTCACCAGTAAATACTTTTAGTTAAAGATCCTACCATGCTCTATTGATTTTTAAAGTAACATTTTTAACATTACATATTAACTTTTATTGACAGTTAATTATATATATATATATATATATATATATATATATATATATATATATATAAAATTACTTATTAATGCTATTCTGGACAATGGCTCTTCAGGTACATCACTATTCTATGGATGAGTGACAATGAATTTAGAGAGGATGGGTGACAATGAATTTAGGGAGAGTATGTAATTGGCAGCTCAGAAGGTGGGTGCTTGTTCCAAGGTTTAGGGTAAGGAGAATCTTTGGTTGAAAAGTGCCTATTTAGAGTTTTTTTTTAAGTTAGTAGATAGTTGTGTACAAGATTTAAGATTTGAAAAATTTGAATTAGTTTTAGAGTGTATTGAGATCTTTCGAGTGTGTGTAGGTTAGTATAATTAGTTTTTTTTTTTTGTTTTTTTACTAAGACTGTTTGGAGTGTTAGTTAAAGTGATAAGTATCTACGTCTTCTTGAAGTGTGTGTAGTTAAAACTGTTAGTGTATAATGAGTTCAAAACTTTTAATTAGTTTTAGGGTGTGTTTAGGATTTTTTTAGTGTGTGTAGATTAGTATTTTTATAATGTTTTAAGGAATGTGTTTAGTGTTTTTTTTAATGTGGCTAAATGAAGTGTTAGATAAGTATGTAATTAAAGTGAATACTTTGAAAGATAAAATTATTTTGCTATCATTTACTTCATCTATGATCTACTAACACTTCACAACATTACCAACTAAAAAACACACAAAAATAATAAAAAATATAAATATAAATCACAAAAGCAAAAATAGGTTTTTTAAATAAAGGAATAAATAATAGTTACCTTATTCTAATCAAAATTGATCCAAAGATGACAACAAAAATCCATTCCTTAAAAGTCCATTACTTTATATCTAAAAAAATAGTTATTTCTTAGTCCATTATACTTATTCAAATTTGTTTTTCCTACTTAAAAATACTATACTTTTTTTTGTATTAGACACAATTTTCTTAAAAATGAATTTCTTGTTAATTTTTTCAGTTATCAATAAAAAAATCTCCCCATCTGATATTTTTTTTTTTCATTTTCAAGAACCAATCTTTATATTTAATAAAAATGTAGTGAAATGTTTATAATGCATACTAATAAGAAAATGTATAATGAAATAACAAATATCACCAAAACTACATCATGAATTTAAAATTCTTATATCTTTTACGACGACCTCATGTCTTAAAACTTTTTTATTCATAGAAAGTTACTAATAAGATTTTCATAAATCTACGTATTATCATTAATAATTTAATTATTATAAACACCACAACTTACTTCTTACGAATCCTATAAATTAGTCAATTACATTAAAATATTAATATATTATCATTAATAATTTAATTATTATAAACACCACAACTTACTTCTTACAAATCCTATAAATTAATCAATTACACATTAAAATATTAATATATTTACACATTATTACTTTTCAAAGTTTAACGCTTTTCTTTTATAAAATTAACATATTTTTTAAAGTGTCATTTTTAAGATTATATATCAACTTTTATTTATTTATTCATTATAATCGTTTATTTATTTTAATATATTAATATACTTAATATTATCTAAAATATTATTATTTATATTAACATTTAACTATATATATATATATAATTATTTATTAAAACTGTTATTAAAATTTATTGAGAATTATCTGCAATATCTAGAGATAATGACTTTTAAATTAAGTAAGACTTTTAAAATGTGTAACTATTTTGTGGATGGGTTGATAATGACTTTACCTGAAAACATTTGAAAAATAACTTTTAATAGTCATTATATTTGTATTTTAAGAATTAAAAACCATTCTAAATGTTAGAAAAAGTGTAATATATTTAAAAAGATATCAAAGTTAAATGATAATGAAGTTTAAATTTTAGATTGTTTAAGATGATAATAATAACAAAACCTACTTATAATTTTTTTCATAAATGTTCAGATTTAGCTTTCTTTTAGACATTGAAAACATTGTGAAATTAATCACTAAAAATTTATAAATTAATCAAAAATTTAGAAATTAGTTAATATACATTATATATAAAAAGATTATTATAATAATCCATTATTAGTTTTTATACATTATAAAATCTTAAAATTTAAAAATAAAATTGAGGTGTCCATTTTTTTTAAAATTTGAGTGTATTTCCAATATTGTGTATAAACTTTTTATCTTTGACTATTCTGGACAATGACTCTTTGTGGGTAAGTGACAATGGATTTAGAGATGGCGGATGACAATGGATTTAGGAGTAACTGATAGCTCAAAATGTGATTGTTGTCTCAAAAATTTAGGATAAGGAGAGTCTTTGGCTAGAAAGTTTTTATTTATAGAGTTTTTATTTTTAGATTAGCAGATAGTTGTGTACAAATAGATTTAGGATTTTAAAGATTTAATTAGTTTCAAAGTGTGCTTAAGTCTTTTGAGTGTGTGTAAGTTGGTATAATTATTATTTTTTCTTACTAAGGTTGTCTGAAGTATTAGCTAAAGTGAAGTTACAATTTTTAAGTGTTTGTGTCTTCTTGAAATATAGTTAAAATATGTTAGTGTGTAATGAGTTTAAAGCTTTTAATCAGTTTTCGAGTGTGTTTAGAACTTTTGAATATATGTAGATTTGTGTCTTTATAATGTTTTAAGGAATGTGTTTAGTGTGTGTTTTTTTAATGTGACTAAATAGAATATTAGATAAAGTGTGTAGTTGAAGTGAATAATTTGGAAGAGTGAAATTATTTTGTTACCCTTTTCTCCATCTATAGTAAATACATTTACTAGTATTCATAACATTATCATCTAAAAGAGATAAAAAAATAATCCTAAATCACCAAAGCAAAAATAGTCATATCAAAACATTTGAGACTTAGGAAAAAGATATGAAGGTGCAAATAGTAAATGCCCTATTCTAATCAAAATTAACTTAAAGATAAACAAGTAAAACCTGCTATGTAAAGCTTATTACTTTAGGCCTAAAAGGATATGACACATCCGTCTCACACCTCCATGAGTTATTCATGCACTCCCATGTTTTTTAAAATACCAAAAGTATCCTTTCTGGATTGTTTATATTCTCGATTATACAATCTGAAATACAAATTTTCTTTTGTATTTTGGATTCGACAGTCCATAATACAACTTTTATATTTCAAATTGTATAATAAAAAATATAATTTTTGTAATTTGTATTCTGAATTGTTCAATCTAAAATATATTTTTTTTAATATTTGAAACATATTTTTTTTAATTTTAATTATGCAACTTGAAATAAGAAAAAATTAAGAAGTATATGATTTCTTTAATTTTTTTCATGAATGGTATAATTATTATTTTGATGAGTCAGTGGAGATGTAGGAAGAAAGTCCAGAGGTGCAGGAAGAATGCATAGTTACAGTTAATCCTTTATGGTTGTAATTTAAATTTGCTTTTCCTACCTAAAAAGACTACTAGTAATTAATATAGTAAAAAATATAAAAAAAGTAATGAAGTATATAGTGTTATTTAGTTTGACTTTTATTTCTACCTTTAAATTATGAACCAATTTAAACTGCATCTAAGAATAAAAAGGAGAAGTAAAATTAAAAGAAAATTCTTTCAATTTAATATTTATTTTAAATTAAATTTAGTTAATTTTAAATATTTTTAATTTTAGTTGGTTTGTTGTGATAATTTTTAATTAATTTGTAATATTCATCCAGACTTGGATTTTAAAATAAACACATTATAAAGTAACTTTAGTTATTTTAATTTAATTAATTTCCAGTTTTTTAACATTTTGAAAACATTTCATCTAATGTACTTTAATATTTTATTTATTTCAAATCTGTGCAATGCTAAAATAATTAGTATTGTTTTTTATTTAACATTGGTTATTAAATAGTTTTATTAGTACGTAGTTTACTATAGTGGTAATTAAAAAAATCCTATTAAAAGAAATTGAGTTTTGCATTTTTTCTAAATCATAATTTATTTATTTTTCCACTCAAACGTTAATTGTTAATTAAATTAATTAACATATATATATTTATTAACTATATCAAACATTTCCAATTCTAGATGCATCTAATATCAAAATTAACAATTAATTTCTATGTCATATTAATTTATTTTCTAATATTTATTTATTATCAAAATGAATTATTAATTAATAAATAGTTTTATATCTATAAAGTTTACTAATGTAAATTTTTAATAAAAATATAATTATTTTAATAAAAATATCATTTATTAAAAATATTATTAAACTTGAAAATCTCATTTTAAGATTTTGTAGTGTGCGTTAAAATGAGTTTAGAACTTTAAATTGCTCGTAATTAGAGTATGTTTTAGTTTGTTTAGGACTTATATATTTTAGTTTGTTTTAAGATTTATTGATGATAAATATGGATAAAGTTGTGTATCATAAGTGTTAATAAGTGACAACTGATAAATGTGTGTAGATGGTGGCTGCTAAAGTGTGTTTGTGGAGTTTATTTAGAGTTATTTAATAAGTTTCTGTGAGCTGAAGTGTATTTGAGATTTTTGTGTGTGTTAAGAGTGAATTTAGAGTATTTAAATTTAGGATTTTTAAGTTTGTTTGTAGGAATTGTTGATGATCAACCATATATAAATTAGCCATTATAAATAGTGTCTTTATAATGTTTTAAGAAATGTATTTAATGTTCTTTTTAATGTAATTAAATAGATTCTTGGATAAAATGTGTAGTTAAAGTGAATAATTTTGAAAAGTAAAATTATTTTGTTACATTTGTTCCATTTATAGTAAATGCATTGACTAGCATTTCACAATATTACCATCTAAAAGAGTTACAAAAATAACAAGAGATATAAATCACCAAAGCAAAAATAACTATTTGAGACATAGAAAAAAGATATTGAAATGCAAATAATAATTGTCTTATTCTAATCAAAATTAACTAAAGATAAGCAAGTAAAAAAAGTAAAGTATGTTACCTAAAGTCTATTATTTTAAGCCTAAAAAGGTAGGACACATTCTTTCCACACCTCCATGAGTTATTCCTTCACTCCCATGTTTTTTAGTATATCAAAAGTACCTTTTTTGAATTGTTTATATTCTTGATTATATAATTTAAAATATAAATTTTATTTTGTATTTTAGATTACACAACCCAAAATACAATCTTTATTTTATATTTCAAATTATATAGTCAAGAATCTAATTTTTTAATTTGTATTTTGAATTGTATAATCTAATATATATATATATATATATATGATTGCACGATCCGAAACATAAATTTTTTTAGTTTTGATTGTGCATTCCAAAATAAAAAGAAATAGGAAATATAGGATTTCTTTAATATTTTATCGAATATATAATGGTCATTTCTATAAGTCTAAGGAGGTATAAGGAAAAAGGAAGTATAGGAAAATAGTACAAAGCTGCGGCACGAATGTATCAAAAGATAATTACTGGTTAATTCATTAATTTAAATTTATTTTTCTTACTTAGAAAGACTATTTTTATTCTTTTACCTTATACATGTTTTTTTTTAAGGAAAATGATACTTTGACACCATTACTGTTCAACTAACTTCCATTTGACACTCCTACGCGTCACGTGGACCCACCAGTGAAAGAGAGAGAATGTGTTTGCTTTTATTGTATATGAAAGTGTAATTTCGTCAATTTCGTCAATTTCATCTAAGTGATTAGTCGGGTATATCTAAGTGGTTAACGACGTTGGTGTCAGAATTATGAACGTAGCTAACCACTTATATGTACACAACTAACCACCTTGATATGTTGGAATAATTGACAGACACTGATTTAATATGGGTGTCAGAGTTATGAATGTAGCTAACCACTTAGATGTACACGACTAACCAGTTATTTAAGGTTGGAATAACTCACAGGCAGTGATTTAATAAGGGTGTCGGAGTTATGAACGTAGCTAACCACTTAGATGTGCACGATTAACCAGTTATTTAAGGTTGGAATAACTCACAGGCAGTGATTTAATATGGGTGTTGGAATTATGAACGTAGCTAACCACTTAGATGTACACGACTAACCAGTTATTTAAGGTTGGAAAAAATCACACGCAGTGATTTAATATGGGTGTCGGAGTTATGAACGTAGCTAACCACTTAGATGTACACGACTAACCAGTTATTTAAGGTTGGAAAAACTCACAGGCAATGATTTAATATGGGTGTCAGAGTTATGAACGTAGCTAACCACTTAAATGTACACGACTAACCACTTTGATGAGATTGATGAAATTGATGAAATTGACGAAATTACCCTTTCGTATACAATAAAAGCAAACACATTCTCTCCTTTGCTGGTAGACCCACATGACACGTAAAAGTGTCAAATGGGAGTAGGATGAATAATGGTATCAAAGTAACATTTTCCTTTTTTTTTAATTTCACTCAAATATGAATTTCTGGTTATTTTTCCAGTTATCAATAAAAAAAATCCCCCCATCTAATTTTTTTATTTATTTTCAAGAACCAATCTTTATATTTAATCAAAATGTATGGTGAAATGTTCATAATGCATTTCAATCTAATTTTAAACCAAAAATCTCTCAAACTAATAAGAAAAAGTATGGTGAAGTAAGAAAAAATCATCAAAACTAAATCATGAAGTAAAAAAAATTTATCTTCTTTACTATGAGCTCATGTCTTAAAGTTTTTTTTTTGTTTTTATTTATACATAGCTACTTAATAACCTTTTCATAATTCTACATTATCATTAACTTAATCATCGTTATAAACACCACAACCTACTCCTTACAATCGTATAAATTAGTCAATTACATTAAAATATTGTTATATTTATACATTATTAGTTTTTAAAGTATCATTATTTATATTGATATTTAATTATATATATAATTATTTATTAAAACTATTATTAAATTTTATTAAGATTAATTTATCATATCTAATGACAATGTATGGATAATGACTTTTAAGATATGTGACTATTTTGTGATGAGTAAGAATAACTTTTAAAATATGTAATTGGCAAAGCTTAGAAGATGGTTTTTAATAGTCATTATATTTGTATTTTAAGAATTAAAAAATCACTCAAAATATTAGAAAAAGTATAAAATATTTAAAAAATATCAAAATTAAATGATAATGAATTTTAAATTTTAGATTGTTGAAGATGACTTTTTTTTATAATAATTAATTTTTTAAAGGAATACCTACTTATAATTGTTTTCACAAATGTTCCCTTTGTCATTAATATATATTTCTTTTAGGCATTCAAAACATTGTGAACTTAATCACTAAAAATTTATAAAGTAGTCCAAAATTTATAAATTAATAATTATAAATTATATATAAAGAGATTATTATAATAATCCATTATTAGTGTTTCAACATTATAAAATTTTAATTTTTAAAAATAAAATTAAAGCGCCTATTTTTTTTAAATCTGAATGTATTTTCAAGATTATGTATCAACTTTTTTATATTTTATGCACTATAATAATATGTTTATTTTAATATACTTATTTATTAAATCTTGTATAAAATCTCATTATTTATATTAACATTAGTTATAGGATTATATATAATTACTTTAATTATTTGTTAAAAGTAATTATGATTTGTTTAAATACTTTGAGTCATAATTAAGTAATTTAATCTTACCTTACATTTTTTAATTGATAACCAATTAAAAATTTAGTAAAAAAATATAAAAAAGTAATGAAGTATATAGTTTTATTTAGTTTGACTTTTATTTCCTTTAAATTATAAATCAATCTAAACTGCATCTATAAAACGAGAAGTAAAATGAAAAAAATAATCTTTCAATTTAATATTTTATTTTAAATTAAATTTACTATTTTAAATATTTTTAATTTTATTTGGTTTGTTGTGATAATTTTTAATTAATTTGTAATATTCATACTTACTTGTATTTTAAAATAAACACATTATAAAGTAAGTTTAATTATTTTAATTTAATTAATTTTCAATTGTTTAACATCTTGAAAACATTTCATCTAATGTACTTTAATATTTTATTTATTTCAAATCTGTGCAATGCTAAAATAATTAATAGTATTGTTTTGTATTTAACACTGATGATTATATAGTTTTATTAGTAGGTAGTTTGCTAGAGTGATAGTTAAATATCCAATTAGAAAAAATGAGTTTTGCATTTTTTTTAAATCCGTAATTATTTTATTCTACTCAATGTTAAATAAATTAATTAACTTATATATTGGTTAACTATATATATATATATATATATATATATATATATATATATATATATATATATATATATATATATCAAACATTTCCCTTTTAAATGCATCTATGATCAAAATTAACAATTAATTTCTCTATTATATTAGTTCAGTTTTCAATATTTATCTATTATCAGAATTAATTATTAATTAATAAATAAGTTATATCTATAAAATTTCCCAACTCATTTTTATTGTGTTAAGTTTCAAGATTTTTTTATTGTGTTAAGTGACAACTGATAAATGTGTGTAGATGGTGTCTTACTAAGTCTCTGTGTCAGCTGAAGCATATTTGAGATTTTTTTAGTGGGTTAAAAGAGTGAGTTTAGGATGTTTAAGTTTGTTTGTAGGATTTGTTCATATCAACCATATATAAATTAATCTCTATAAATTATGTATGAAAAAATTATCATACCAATCCATTATTAATTTTGAAACAATATAATGTTTAATAAATTTTATAAAATTAATGTATATATATATATATTTTTAAGACAAACACAGTATATACAGAGTTTTAAGTTATTTTTTACTAATCTTCACCGAGATACAAGGGTTTTTGGCTTTCTTGAGCACCAAATATCTGATTATCTTCGGTTGTTGAAGTTTTTAAGAATATTTGGTTAATAAGGTAGCTGAAAAGAGCACATGCAGAATGACTCTCAGGGTATTTATAACTATTCTGGACAATGACTCTTCAGGTATATTGTTTTATTTTATGGGTAAGTGACAGTGGATTTAGAATTGGCGGATGACAACGGATTTAGGAGAAACTGGAAGCTCAGAAGGTGGGTGCTGCCTCAAAAGTTTAGGGTTTGGCTGAAAAGTTTAGGGTAAGTGAGAATGGATCTAGAGATGGTGGATGACAATAGATTTGGGAGTAACTAGTAGCTCAGAAGGTGGGTGCCGTCTCAAAAGTTTAGGGTAAGGAGAGTCTTTGGCTGAACAGTTTAGGGTAAGTGGAAATGGATCTAGAGATGGTGAATGACAATGGGTTTGGGAGTAACTGGTAGCTCAAAGGTGGGTGCCGCCTCAAAAATTTAGGGTAAGGAGAGTCTTTGGCTGAAAAGTTCCTGTTTATAGAGTTGTTTTTAGGTTAGTAGATAGTTTATAGAGTCTTTTAGGGTTTTAAAGATTTTAATTAGTTTTAAAGTGTGCTTAAGTCTTTTGAGTGTGTGTAGGTTAGCATAATTAATTTGTTTTTACAAGGTTGTCTGAAGTATTAGTTAAAGTGAAGTTAGAGTTTTTACGTGTTTGTGTATTCTTGAAGTATATTAAATATGTTAGTGTGTAATGAGTTCAAAGTTTTTAATCAGTTTTAGAGTGTATTTAGGATTTTTGAGTGTGTGTAGATTTATGTCTTTATAATGTTTTAAGGAAGGTGTTTAGTGTGTGTTTTTTTAATGTGACTAAATGGAATGTTAGATAAAGTGAATAATTTGAAAGAGTTAAATTATTTTTTACCATTTGCTCCATCTATAGTAAATGTATTTACTAGTACTTAATAACATTATCATCTAAAAAAGACAAAAAAAAAATGACCAAAAGATATAAATCACCAAAGCAAAAATGGTCATTTCTATTTGGGACTTAGGAAAAAGATATGGAAGAACAAATAGTAAATGTTTTATTCTAATCAAAATTGACATAAAGATAAGCAAGTAAAGCCCGTTACTTAAAGTCCTTTACTTTAAACCTAAAAAGATATGATACATTCTTGTTGCACCTCCATGAGTTATTCGTGCGCTCCCATATTTTCTAAAATATCAAAAATACCCTTTCTAAATTGTTTATATTATGGATTATTTATTTGAAATACAATTTTTTTTTTATATTTTGGATTACATAACTCATAATACAACCTTAATATTTCAAAATATATAATCAAAAATATAATTTTTGTAATTTGTATTCTGAATTGTACAATCTAAAATATATATTTTTGTATTTAAAACATATTTTTTTTAAATTCAATTACGTAATCCCAAATAAAAAAAGATAGTTAATCTTTTATAGATGTAATTTAAATTTGTTTTTCCTACCTGGAAAGACTACTTGATTCTTTTGCATTACACATGTTTTTTTTTTCTATTTCACTCAAAAATAAATTTCTCATTCATTTTTTCAATTATCAATACAAAATATTCCCATTCAGTTATCAATCAAAGATATATATATTCTCAGTACAAATTATTTTTATATCTTTTTATCATAAATAATGTCTAAAAAAATTTAATAAATTAACTTTACTATTGATCGGAAAATAATTGTTAAAAGACAATTGATGATATTACTTAAAAAATAATTTTGTATCCTTAAAATACCTAATATAAACTTTCAATAAAGAGTACACTTATATATATATATATATATATATATATATATATATATATTTTGTTAAAATCAAAACAGTTTTAGATATTAAAATTTATGTTTGAGTTGGTCGTCTTTGTAACTAATGCTTAACTTTTGGTAAAAAAAAATTGTGAAAAAAAATATTACATTTCTTTATTTGGAAAAGCTTTGATCAATTGATAAATACACAGTCATAATCAAGCAAAATAATATTGTATTTTGCATCATAGTCAACTTAGTGAAAAGTAATATATTGATTGAGTATTTGACGTAAGATATTTTATCAGACAAAACAGCATAAAAATATGATATATGTTTCTCTTTCTTCTTGTTATTAGTATATGTGTTAATCTAAGATGAAAAATCATTGAACAAAATAAGTTTAAGAAATTATGTAAACAATTAAAAGTTTAATTTATATAGTTGCGTTCATAATAAAAATAGAGGTTATAAAAACATTAATAAATATTATAAAAACATTAATGTTTACGTGTATTGTGTAATTTTTTATATACTAAATGTGTTTTAGTTTATCTTTATATTTAATTAAAATTTTCATAATGTATTTCAATTTAATTTTAAACTAAAAAATCAATCAAACCAATAAAAAAATGTACGGTGAAATAAGAAAAATCAACGAAACTAAATCATGCAGTTAATTTTTTTTTTTAATCATGACTTCATATCTTAAATGTTTTTTTTATATTTATTTATAGAAAGCTACCTAATAAGTTTTTCATAAATCTACACATTATCATCAATTTAATCATTATAAACGCCACAACTTAATACTTACAGTAATATAAATTAGCCATTATAAATTATATTAAAATATTATTATATTTATCCTTTATTGACTTTCAAAGTTTAAGGGTAAGAAGAGTTTTTGGCTTAAAAGTTTAGGGTAAGTGAAAATGGATTTAGAGATGGTGGATAACTATGGATTTAGGAGTAACTGTAGCTCAAAAGGTGGGTGCCACCTCAAAATTTTAGGACAAGGAGAGTCTTTGGCTGAAAAGTTTAGGGTAAGTGAAAATGAATTTAGAGATAATGGATGACAATGGATTTAGGAGTAACTGGTAGCTCAGAATGTGAGTGTTACCTCAAAAGTTTAGGATAAGGAGAGTCTTTGGATGAAAAGTTTAGGGTAAGTGAAAATGGATTTAGAGATGGTGGATAACAATGGATTTAGGAGTAACTGGTAGCTCAAAAGGTGTGTGCCGCTTCAAAAGTTTAGGGTAAGGAGAGTCTTTGGCTAAAAATTTTAGGATAAGTAAAAATGGATTTAGAGACGGTGGATGACAATGAATTTAGGAGTAACTGGTAGATCAGAAGATGGGTGTCACCTCTAACGTAAGAAGAGTGTTTGGCTGAAAAGTTCCTATTTATAGAGTTTTTTTTAGGTTAGTAGATAGTTGTATATATATAGATTTAGGGTTTTAAAGATTTTAATTAGTTTTAAAGTGTACTTAAGTCTTTTTAGTATGTGAAGGTTAATATAATTAGGTTTTTTTTTTTAACTAAGGCTGTCAAAAGTATTAGTTAAAGTGAAGTTAAAGCTTTTAAGTGTGTTGTGTCTTCTTGAAGTATAGTTAATTATGTTAGTGTGTAATGAGTTTAAAGTTTTTAATCAGTTTTAGAGTGTGTTTAGGAATTTTGAGTGTGTATAGATTTGTGTTTTAATAATGTTTTAAGGAATATGTTTAGTGTGTTTATTTTTAGATATAACTAAATGGAGTGTTAGATAAAGTGTGTAGTTAAATTGAATAATGTGGAAGTGTGAAATTATTTTATTACCATTTGCTCAATCTATAATAAATGCATTTACTAGCACTTCATAATATTATTTAAAAGAGACACAAAAATGACAAGAGATATAAATCACCAAAGCAAAAATAGTCATTTTAAAACATTTGAGAGTTAGGAAAAAGATATGGAGGTGTATAAGTAAATGCCACACATTTTTCTCGCACTTCCATAAGTTATTCCTGCACTCCCATATTTTTTTAAATACCGAAAGTACCCTTTCTAGATTGTTTATATTATGGATTACACAATGTGAAATACAAATTTTCTTTTATATTTTTGATCATACAACCCAGAGTACAATCTTTATATTTTAAATTATATAATAAAAATATAATTTTTTTTAATTTGTATTTTGAATTGTATAATCTGAAGTATATATTTTCATATTTGAAACGTACATTTTTTAATTTTGATTATGCAATCCAAAAACAAAAAAAATTAAAAAGTATATGATTTCTTTAATTTTTTTTATCAATGGTATAATGGTCATTTTGATGAGTCTATGAAGTTGTAGGAAGAAAGTACAAAGGTGGAGAAAGAGTTCATCGAAAGATAATTACAGTTAATCCTCTATAGTTGTAGTTGTAATTTAAATTTATTTTTCCTATCTATAAAAACTACTTTTATTCTTTTGCATTATACATTTTTTTTATTTTAATCAAAAATAAATTTTTGGTTCATTTTCTTAATTATAAATAAAAAATCTCCTCGTTCAATTATCGATTAAAGATATATTTATTCTCACTACAAATTACTTTTATATATTTTTTATTATAAATGATGTCTCAAAAAAATTTTTAATAAATTGACTTTAATATTGGTCGGTAAATAATTGCTAAAACACAATTAATGATATTACTTAACAAATAATTTTGTATCCTTAAAACAGTTAATATAAAATTTCAATAAAGAGTATACTATATATATATATATATATATATATTGTTAAAATTATTAAAAAATTATGTTGAGTTGCTCCTCTTT
>Ga0209700_104248_pt1 | contig 26163 bp, 25 predicted proteins | sample SiratroredBW_FD_187528 | JGI IMG/M metagenome (GOLD analysis project Ga0209700, IMG submission 187528) | Root nodule microbial communities of legume samples collected from California, USA - Siratro red BW (SPAdes) (version 2) | ecosystem: Host-associated > Plants > Roots > Nodule | place: USA... | reverse complement strand
TATATAATATGTTCCCCGATGGATAGTGTAAAAATAATGTAAAATAATTGTTGAAATAAACTTGTATACAGTATTTTTAGAGGACTGACAAAAATTATGTTCTTTCTTGGTGTAAAAGTTGAAAAGAGAGTAATAAAAAGAACAAAAATATTTATATTGAAGATTAGTGATCTTGTTAATTTCTTATATATTTTCTTAGTTTTCCTTAGTAACTTTTTTTCTCCTTTTACATTTGGTGTACCATTCAAATTCACCGATAATTTACTTTCGCACTTCACGTCTTATGTTTACTGGATTCACCTTTAATTTTTCTTATTTGTTGAGTTTTTTTAGGATTTAATTCTAATTCTTCATTGCTTCATTATTTCTTTTGCGCATTAATTCTTTTTTATATCAATTCTATTTCAGGATTATTTTATGCAATAATTTTACTTAAATATTTATTTTAAAAATCAAACATCTACAAGAAAAGTAAGTATATTGTTTTTTTTTTAAATTAAATTGTTTTCCATTTTAGTTTTCATTTAAAATGAAAACCTTTCATAGTTGTTGGTCAAAACTAAAAGTAAATCATATATATTTATTAATTATTGTTTGATTACACTTACAAATTCCATAAAATTTTAAATTTTCAGAATTTAAATTATAAAATTAATTGATTTATGTAATCAAGCCATTATTTATAATATATATATATATATATATATATATATATATATATATATATATATATATATATATATATATATATATATATATATATATATATATAATATGTTAATTTGTAACTGAAGAACGTTAAAGGTTTGTAGAAAATGTTTATAAGATTTATTATATCCAACAATAAAGCCACCTATATATTATTGAAATTATATAAATACAACTTAATTAAACAATTTAAAAAAATTTATTAATTTTAAAAGTTACACATTTTAGATAATTAAATTGTATAAAATTATAAATTTATATAATTGAAATTATAAAACTATTTAAAATATGTTAATTTGAATTGATTTATATAATTTAAACAATACATTTTTTTATTTTACTTTATATTATCTTAAAAATTATGTACCCATATGCGCACATGCATTTCCACTACTAATTTATAGTACAAATAATCTTTTAAATTTTATAATAATTTACTATGAACAAATTGTTTTTAATTTTTATAAATTTAATAACAATTTATTACTTTTACGAATTTAATAATATTTTTGTATTTTAATAATTATAAGATATTAATAAAAATATTTATATTAAGATTTAATTTAATTTGTAAAGAAGATGTCTATTACCCCTTTATAATCGATAATACATGGTAGATGCAGAGTTCAAAAACTAAGAAAAAAAAAATGATAGAAACACTTTCATAAACCATGAAAACCTAATAGGTAATATTAATCTCTATTTTTATGTATTTCTATTTATGTCAAAGATGAATTGATATCTTGACAATTGAAGAAAGATGTATCTTAAATATGAATGTTATATTATAGGGATGCATTTTAGGATATAATATTTATAAAAATGAGGACTAAAAAATGAAACACATTGGTTTTTCTTTAAAAGAATAGAATAAAAAATAACTAGAAAATATAATGAATAAAGATGGTAAATATAAGACTTCAAAAATTGTGTATATAGAAATTGATCATTCTAGGATGACCTGTTTAAATCAACAACACATGTAAGTTAACTAGTTGTTATGGACTGATTTAGTATTTATTTTACTTTAGGTTTTAATAAGTTTCTTTAGGAGAAGAAGAATTATAATCTAATTTTTCTTCTCATCCTTTCACTCTAATCACGATTACACTTGAGTTTTTCTATCACTTTTGTTGTCATGACATTCTTGTCATTAGTATTCTTCTTGACATAGTTCTATTGGTGTACCATTCTCAACCTTAACTCTCTTTGTTAGGAGAAGAAGAATTCGAATCTAATTTGTCTTATCGTTCTATCACTCCGATCGTGATTACACTTGATTTTTTCTGTCATTTTTGTTGTCATGATATTCTTGTCATTAGTGTTCTTCTTGACATAGTTCTATTGGTGCACCATTCTCAACCTTAACTCCCTTTGTTAGAAGAAGAATTCTAATCTAATTTTTCATCTCATTCTATCACTCCAATCGTGATCACACTTGAGTTTTTCTGTCATTTTTGTTGTCATGACATTTTTGTCATTAGCGTTCTTCTTGACATAGTTCTATTAGTGCACCATTCTCAAAACTCTCTTTGTTAGGAAAAGAACATTCAAATCTAATTTGCCTTCTCATTCTATCACTCCAATCGTGCCATCACACTTTAGTTTTTCTGTCATTTGTTTTGTCGTGACATTCTTGTCGTGTTCCTCTTGACATAGTTCTATTGGTGCCCCACACCTGAGTTTTTCTGTCATTTTTGTTATCATGACATTTTGTCATAAGTGTTTTTCTTGACATAGTTCTATTGGTGCACCCTTCTCAACCTTAACTCTCTTTGTTAGGAGAGGAAGAATTCTAATCTATTTTTGCTTCTCATTCTATCACTACAATCACGATCACACTTTAGTTTTTCAGTCATTTTTGTTGTCATGACATTCTTGTCATTAGTGTTCTCTTGACATAGTTGTATTGGTGCACCATTCTCAACCTTAACTCTCTTTGTTAGAAGAAGAATTCTAATCTAATTTTTCTTCTCATTCTATCACTCCAATCGAGATCACACTTACGTTTTTTTGTCATTTTTATTGTCATGACATTCTTGTCATTAGTGTTCTTCTTGACATAGTTGTATTGATGCACCATTCTCAACCTTAACTCTCTTCGTTAGGAGAAGAAGAATTCTATCTATTTTTTTTCATTCTATCACTCCAATCGCGATCCCACTTGAGTTTTTCTGTCATTTTTGTTGTCATGACATTCTTGTTATTAGTATTTTTCTTGACATAGTTCTATTGATACACCATTCTCAACCTTAACTCTCTTTGTCATTTTTCTTTTAAATTACTAAATTTCTTGACATAGATCTCTTGGAGCACAAGCTAAAATTATTTTCTTTATCAACCTTCCAACACCAAGAGCATCAATGATATAAAAATTGGAGAGTTATAAAGGACAGATGGTGTACTGATTGAGATTAAATGAATAATTACCGATAGCTTAAGTAAACTATTCAAACTTTCATTCATTAGTTGATTCTATTAAGTCACTAGATGATACTGAGATTAGATATTAGAAAATAAGATTCAACAACATATATATTACAAAGGTCATTGAAAATATTTATAATAACATATCTAATCATAGGGATTTATCTTATTTGATCGTTACTTAATTATTACAACTAGTATTTATCATGAAAGAGTTTACAAACTAAATGTTTTTTTTTTCACAACTAATACAACTAAGAAAATGTAAATATACATATTTTTTAAATACTTTATTCACTATGTTTTATTAACCTTTTTTATTTAATTTATTTAATTATTGTTCAACATTCCATAAAAAAAAAAAAAAAGAATCTCACAACATAAGCATAAATACAAGACAATTTGAGGATCCCCTTTGAATACCTTTCCCATATGATGTTTGTATTTAATGCCGATAGACTATTAGACAAATCAATATAAATAATTTGATGGGATCCACTTTAAATACCTTTTTCAAGTAATGATGTTGGTAATGGTAGACTATTAGAGGAATCAATATAAATATTTTTTTATTACAAAGATCATTAAAAATCTTTATCATAATATATCTAATATGAATTTATCTTACACACTCTCATTTGATCGTTACTTAATTATTACACCTAGTATTTATCGTGAAAGAGTCTATAAACTCAACCAGTGGCGGCTCAAGGCTTTAGGAGGCCTAAAGCGAATAAAAAATGAGGCCTTTTTTAAATTAATAAAATAATTATAATTATGATATTTTTATTTAAAATTTATTTTTTGAGCTTTTTGTGATATAAAATTATCTATTAAATTATCATAATTAATTTTATTTAAAAAATCTTTTTTCAATAGACAATAAAGCTAATTCATTTATCATAGTTTTATTAGTTTAAGTTCTGAAAAACTCCTTTCAGTTGAAGCAATTGATACTGAAATTATTACATTATTCTATATGTTATATATGTATTTGGAAAAAAATTTATTCTTTTTATATAATTAAGAATGTCAATTGGTTTATCATTTTTCAATCCTATAATCTCCTTTAAGATATTTAATTCTGAAAATAAATCTAAGCCATCAAGATCCAATAAATTATCATGTTTCAAATACTTTTTCAAGGTTTAAGCATTTTTCTTTCAAAAGTACACAACCAAATAACTTTAAATTTTTAATACTAAATAAAAAACCAAAAAAAACCAAAAATATCTTCATATATTTTAAATTGTTCAAATCTATTTTGGAGTTTGGCAATTGATTTATCTATATACAATATATAAAAAAATAAAAATAATCAATTCTAAATGACTCTTGAGGTGATTTAATAACTTCATTCTCAATATTTTTTTTTACAACTCAGGCTCTACATCCATTTCAAAAGCAATTTCAAATAAATGCATTTTCAAATCCATTTTCTCTATATGTTTCAAAAGGTGAAAGAAGACCTTTTAATTGTTCAATGACCATATTAATACACATATCTTTTGATTGTAAATTTTTACTACCCGAGTTAACTACAAATAATATATATCATCACACTGAACATAACTTATAAGTATATAAAATAAGTCTAAGTTAAAAAGATAAATCATGTTTGTCGAGTCTCAGGTCTCCTATTATGTTATTATATTTATCTTTCGATCTTGTCCTTTGGTATGTCTTTAAATATAACTTGTAACGTCTAAATTCTCTTTCTTAAATCTACACAAATTATTTTAAAATCAATTAAACAATAATGAAAAAAAAAGTAGGATTAATTAATCAATCTCATATTATTTTTACCTAATATTGATGTTCTCAAAAGAGCCAAAGTGAACACAAACTCTTCCTCAATCAATCTATTGCTCAAAGTCTCCAAGTAAAGACACGAGCATAAATGCATAGTATAAAATGATGAAATATGAAATGAAAGAAATTTTAAATTGAAAACAAGTTAAAATAATATTATGGAAGGAACAAAAGAGACATAGGAAGAAAGGAGATAAGTGAAGAAAGAAGGAGAGAAGTGGAAGAAGAGTAAGACAATGATAAGACATATCAAGAGAGATGATATCAATGGGTTAGAATATAGGAAAGAGATAAATTAGAAAGTTTTGTTTTAAGAGATTCCTTGACTGTTCAAATTTTCTTAGAGATAAATTAGAAAGTTTTGATACAAAGATTTTTTTCTTGACTGTTCAATTTTTTTTAATATTATTAATTTATTATAAGAAAGTTTCAAGAATATTATTCATTAAATAGTATTTATAGTACCAATCTAAATTTAAAGCCATTAAATAATATATTTATAGCACTAATGTAAACTTAAAGTCAGTTAAAATATTTAAATTTTTAATTAAAAATTTGTTAGTATAATTTTAAAATTAAATATTTTTTTATTTTATAATAATATGTGAGTATTAAATTTTTTTGAGGCCTTTGAGACCTTGAGGCCTAAAGCGGTTGCTTTACTTGCTTGGGCCTTGAGCCATCCCTGAACTCAACACACAACTTTTTTTTCACAACTAGTCCAACTAAAAAGAAATATAAATATACATATTTTTTAAATATTGTATTCACTATGTTTTGTTAAGCTTATTGATTTAATTTACTTAATTATTGTTCAACATTCCATAAAAAAGAAAAAGAATATGACAACATAAGCACAAGTGCAAGGTAATTTCTGAGTACATTTCCAATAAAGTAATGATGTCTACATTTAATGGCGATAGACACAAATCAATATAAATAATTTGGTGGGGTCCACTTTGAATACTTTTTCCATAAAATAATAATGTTGATATTTAATGTTGGTAAACTATTAGAAAAATCAATATAAATAATTTTTTCTGTTACAAAGGTTATTGAAAATTTTCATCATAACATATCTAATCATATGATTTATCTTATGCACTCTCGTTTTTTTATGTTATTTAATTATTACAACTAGTTTTTATCTTGAAAGAGTCTATAAATTCAATGATTTTCTATCCTACATAGTGCAACTAAAAAAAGTATAAATATACATATTTCTTAAATACTTTATTTACTATTTTGTGAAAAGAATGTTAACATGGTAATTTCTTAAATATTTTATTTACTATTTTGTGAAAAGAATGTTAACATGGTGTGGGTATGCATTTACGAGAGTCTTTATTGATATTTGAGTTTTTTTAAGTTGATTTTCTTCAAAAATTTAGATTTTCTTTTTAAAACTCAGACATTTCACTTTTCTTTTAATGTTTGACAAATTTAAAAGTACTGCTTTTAAACTTACACTAATAACTAATTTTAAACTGACTGAAAATATTGACTTATGATTTATTAATGTACAACAAAATTAAGAAATAATTAAATAGCATATTTTAATATTGTGTCATGTATTGGATCACAAATCAATACATAAATGATGGCAGGTCGAATTTGTCTGATTAAGTCAGTTATCAATGCTTTGCCCTTGTTTTATTTCTCCTTCTTCAGAGCACCTGTTAGTGTTTGTAATCAGATTAGAAGTATTCAGGCTAAGTTTCTGTGGGGTTGGGGATATGATGGCAGGAAGATTGCTTGGGTGAAGTGGAAGACGATATGTAGTCCAGTTGAGAATGGTGGCTTGGGTATTAAAGACATCAGTTGTTTTAATGATGCTTTGCTTGCTAAGTGGAAATAGAGGTTTGGGGTGTCTAAGGAGGGTTTGTGGAGGGATATTCTACAAGCAAGGTACGGTAGTTGGAGGAATATGGGTGATACTTCAGGTCTTACCAAGGTATCTGTGTCGTGGAAGGATTTGATCAGGATATGTGGTAATGATATACAAGGGAATTGGTTTGATTGTAGATTTTAGTGGTGCATTGGGGATGGCCGGTGTATCAAATTTTGAAATGATAGGTGAGTGGATGAGAAAGTTCTGAAAGATAAGTTTCCAAGGTTGAACTCAATTTCTTAGAATAAAGATAGTCTGGTAGGTGACATTGTTGAGTGGGATGATAGCAGGACCTCACGCTGCATAACTTGGAATCTTAGTTGGCATAGAGAGAGGTCTGAATGGGAAAAATACTTAGAAGAACAATTGTTGGCCCTGATCTCAAATGTAAAGTGGGATGTGAGGAGAGAAGACAGGTTGGTGTGGGTGGATAAGGATTACCAGGATTATACAGTTAAGTCTGGTTATAGTATCTTGAATGGTGAGAGTCTTTTGCAGATTTTAGAGATTTTCAAGTTGGTATGGAGTTTAAATGTAGCTCCTTCAGCATTAGTGGGTGCTTGGAGGTTATTACTGGATAGATTGCCTATTAGATCTAATTTAGTGAGAAGCACAGTCCAATTAGGGAATTTGCAGTGTCCCTTGTGCCAAGAAGGTGTTGAAACCGCTAATCATTTGTTTAATACTTGTAGTGTGGTACAATAAGTTTGAGATCAATGTCACAGGTGGGTTGGAAATGTGGGTGTTAGACATGAGTCTACACTTGTTAATCTTTAGAGTTTCTGCTTATTGGGTCAGAGGCAGAGTGTTAATAAAACATGAAAAGGGCTATGGGTTGCTATTGTATCGGAAATTTGGAATCAAAGAAATAAGGTGGTATTTAGAGGTGGGGTTGTGGACGCTGACGAAATTTTTAGCCTTGCTCAAGTTAAGGGCTGGCTTTGGGCTAAGTACAAGATGAAGAAATCCACTTTTTCTTACTCAGATTGACATTTTTCTCCGGTTTTGTGCCTACAATCTCTGGCCTAGCAATTCATGAGGAAAGGTGAACTCTGTATGTGGATATTTATGTGTTATAGTTTCTTGTGTTTCCAGTTTCTTTTAATGATTTACTCTTGTGGAGTGCCTTTTTTATGTTTGGATAGGTGTATTGGTAGTTTTGACACTTATGTTTGAGTCTGTTGTGTTGTATAAGGGTTGGAGCACCCCTAAAGTGTTTCTTTTATTTAATTCATTTTTTGCTGTTAAAAAAATAAAAAATCAACTTTAATTAAATTCCTATATATTTAATATAATAAAAATAAATTTATATTTATATAATATGTTTTCTGAAAGATAGTATAAATATAATGTAAATAATTGTTGAAATAAACTTGTATAAAGTATTTTTAGAGAACTGATAAAGATTATGCACTTTCCTGGTGTAAAAGTTTAAAAGAAAAATGGTAAAGAGAACAATAATATTTATATTCAAGTTTAGTGACCTTGTTAATTTCTTACTTAGTTTTTCTTAGTAACTTTTTTTCTGCTCTTACATTTGGTGTAACATTCAAATTTCACCATTAATTTACTTTCACACTTCAGGAAGCTTCAGGTCTTATGTTTCCTGGATTCACCTTTAATTTTCTGTATGTGTTGAGGTTTTTTAGATTAATTCTAGTTTTTTATTGCTTAGTTATTTCTTTTGCTAGTTGATTCTCTTTTATATCAATTTTATTTCAGAAACTTTTTTTTTCAATGCATGAATTTTACTTAATTATTTATTTTAAAAATCAAACATTTTAAAGAAAAGTAAGTATAGTTTTTTTTTAAAATTAAATTGTTTGTCATTTTTAGTTTTCCATTTAAAATGAAACCTTTTATAGTTGTTGGTCAAAACTAAAAGTAAATTATATATATTTATTAATTATTGTTTGATTACACTCTACAAATTGTATAAAATTTTAAATTTTCAGAATTTAAATAATGAAATTACTTAAAACGTATATTTGTATAATTTCAACAATGAAATTATTTAAAATATACTTTTTAGTCATTTATATATTTTAAATAATAAAATTAATTGATTTACGTAACCTATCAAAATATATATATATATAATGCTCGTAACTGAAAACGATGTTACGTAATGGAAAAGGTTTGTAGAAAATGTTTCTAATCAAAATTCAGATTTATTATATCCAACAATAAAACCACTTATTTACTGTTGAAATCATATCAATAAAACTTAATTACAAAATTTAATATTTTATTAATTTTATACAATATGAAATAAAATTTACTATTTTATATAATTAAATTGTATAAAATTATAAATTTATATAATTGAAACTATAAAATTATTTAAAATATATTAATTTAAATTGACTTATATAATTTAAACAATAAATTTATTTATTTTATTTGTCTTATCTTAAGAAATGTGTACCCATATGCCCACATGCATTTCCACTACTAATCTAATCTATAGTGCAAATAATTTTTTAAACTTTATAATAATAAACTATGAAAAAATTATTTTTTATTTTTTATAAATTTAATGACAATTTCTTACTTTTATAAATTTAATTATATTTTTTATTTAATAAGTATAAAATATTAATTCAAGTTTGTCTTTCAAATTATAAAGAAGATAATTTTCTATATGTATCTATTATGCCTTCATAATAAATGATACATGATACATGGTAGATGTAAAGTTAAAAAAAAAAAAAATATTGAAACCCTTTCACGAACCACCAAAACCCAATAAGTTATATACATATGTATTTTTATGTATTTCTATGTCAAAGATGTTAACAATTGAAGAAAAATGTCATGCTTCTTAAATATAAATATTACATTATATGGATGCATTTTAAGATATAATATTTAGAAAATTTAGGACAAAAAAGTGAAACACATTGATTGTTCTTCTAAAAGAATAGAAGAAAAAATAACTACAAGATATAATGAATAAAGATGGTAAATATTAGACTTCAAAAATTATATAAACAGAAATTGATATTTTCAGGATGACCTGCTTAAATCAATAACACATGTAAGTAAAGTTAACTAGTTGTTAATAGACTAATTTAGTATTTATCTTATTTTACATTTTAATAAGTTTTTTTAAGAGAAGAAGAATTCTAATCTAATTTTTCTTATCTATCACTTTAATCGCGATCACAATTAAGTTTTTTTGTCACTTTTGTTGTCATAACATTCTTGTCGTGTTCCTCTTGACAGTTCTATTGGTGTCTCACACTTGAGTTTTTCTGTCATTTTTGTTGTCATGACATTTTGTTATGAGTGTTCTTCTTTACATAGTTCTATTGGTGCACCATTCTCAACCTTAACTCCCTTTGTTAGGAGAAGAAGAATTCTAATATAATTTTTCTTCATATTGTATCACTCCAATCATGATCACACTTTAGTTTTTCTAATGATTTAATTAATACTAATGATAATAACAGCATGATGATTAAGTATAAGAAGTTCATCATGCAATATTTTGACGCTAAGTGACTTAGGAAAGATGCAATTCTTCCTTAACATTGAAGTTTGGTAAAAGACCAAAAGAATTTTCATGTGTAAAAAAAAAAGTCATTCATATATCGATGAAGTTTAGAACGTTTGGTGTTTGTGGAACGCATGATCAAATTACAAATTTAATGACAAATTAAATTCTTCAAACTTGAAGCCTTTGAAAAATTCACTAGTAGAAAAAACACACTCCACGGCGGGATATGAACGCGGTTAAGATGGAACCGCAATTAAAAACAATACGGTGACATTTTTGAAATTAAGTACAATTATACCGGCGCGGTTGGTGTGCGAACCGCGATGGTAACGCACAAATATTTGAAAATTGGAAAACTGCAGGAGATACCAACGCGATTCTAGAAACAACCGCGTTGGTATCTGCAAAACCAATTTTTAAATTATTTTGCAGGAGGATATGAACGTGGTTCCCCTAACAAACGTATTCGTATCCCACATACGAACGCGGTTCCCACTAACAACCGAGTTCGTATCCCCTTTTTTAGAGATCCCGCTCTTCCTCCCTCGCGCATGTCCGTTCTCTCACCCTCCTTCGCCATTCCCTTTTCTTTTTCTTCTTCCGCCCTCGCAGTGTCCTCTGTTCTCTGCCCCTCCTTCGCCATTCCCTTTTCTTCTTCTTCTTCTTCCTCCCTCGCAGCACTCCTTCCACGTCTCTCTTCGTCTCTCACTCGTGTCTCTCTCTCTTCCCACCACCACTCATGTTTCTCTCTCTTTCCGCCACCAACACCACCACCACATTGAAGGTTTTGCTTCCGCAGCCACCACCACTACCACTCAGGTCTCTCTCTCTCTTTCCGCCGCCAACCCTACCACCACTAAGAAGCCCATTGTGTTCTTCTACCGCCACCACGCCCACCACCACTGAAGGCTCTCTCTTTCTCTTCACTTATTCAATTTTTTTTGTTTGACTTCATTTTATATTTTCAGGTCTCTGCCATTGTCGTGCAGACGCTTCTCCTCCATAGTCGTGCACAGGCTACCATTGTCTCTACTTTTCAGGTTCGTCCACTCATACTTCTATTTAATTAACTTACTTTGTTGGTGCTTTATATTAGTTTGTACACTAGGATGATGTTAGAAAGACCTAGATTATAGCACTGTGATTGTATCGTGTTTATCATGACGAGTTGGTATTGGGTCAGGGGATGTTCGATCCCCGACATTTTATGTTTTGTCTAATATTTATGTTTATCATGATGTATAGGTACTGAGTTCGGGAATGTTCGATCCTCGACATTTTATGTTTTCTATTATGTGTTGGTATTGAGTCCAAGAATGTTCGATCCCCGACAATTTTAGGTTTCATTTGTGCCTTGCTTAATGTGTCTGAATTCTTTTTTATATACGTAGTCATGGATCGAAGTTGGATAACTGCAAGTCGAATCAGTGATGAGTATGAGAACAGTGTTGAAGAGTTTATACAATTTGCTAAGAGGAATGGAGTAGGAGTAAATAACAAATATTATTGTCCGTGTATGAATTGTGTAAATGTGATAAGACAAGATATTGAGTTGATACGAGAGCATGTTTTGTGTGATGGTTTCTTGAAAGGCTATACAATATGGATTTGGCATGGTGAAGTTTTGGAGCAATATTCTAGCAAATCTACAACTGAATGTGAATATTCTAATGTATATTCTGAGGATTGCATGGAAGACATGATGCGTGATATTGGAGAAGATAGTTTTCACCAAGCACATGTGTATGATTCATTGAAAGATGATTCAGTCACAGAATTGTATCTCGGTTGTTATACTTTTTCCCGTTTGTCAACAGTATTGCAATTATTTAATATCAATGCAAGAAATGGATGGACTGATAAAAGTTTCACCAAATTGCTAGAACTGTTTCATCAAATACTTCCATAAGGTAATACATTGTCAACTAGTCACTATGAGGCGAAGAAGATATTGTGTTCAATGGGTATGGAGTACCGAAAAATACATGCTTGTCCCAATGATTGCATATTATACAGAAAAGAGTTTGAAGGGTTGCATAAGTGTCCTAGATGCAGGGTTTCAAGATACAAAGTAAAGAATATTGACGTGATGATGATGACATGAAAAAGGGTCCTCCAGCAAAAGTATTATGGTATCTTCCAATCATACCACGATTAAGACGTTTTTTTGCCAATGTGAATGATGCAAAGAACTTGACATGGCATGCAAATGGAAGAAAATGTGATGGGTTGTTACGACATGCTGCCGATTCACCACAATGGAAGAAAATTGACTCGTTGTATCCTGAGTTTGGAAGGGATCCAAGAAATCTCAGACTTGGTCTTGCAACAGATGGTATGAATCCATACGGTAATTTAAGTAGCAAACATAGTCCAAGGCCTGTTTTGCTAATTATTTATAATTTCCCGTATTGGTTGTGCATGAAGAGAAAGTATATGATGTTTTCTATGATGATATCAGGACCAAGGTAACCCAGAAATGACATAGATGTTTATCTAAATCCTTTGATAGAAGATTTGAGGTTGTTATGGGATGAAGGCGTTGAGGTTTTTGATGCATATGAAAAGGTCAATTTCAATTTGCGAGCATTGTTACTATGGACTATTAATGATTTTCCAGCATATGGAAATCGTAGTGGTTATAGTGTCAAAGGACATCATGCTTGCCCAATATGTGAAGAGAACACGAGATACCATCAGCTAAAATATGGGAGGAAGACATGTTAGATTGGCATCGAAAGCTTTTGAAGCGTAATCATCCTTATCGCAGGTTGCAAAAAGCTTTTAATGGCTGTCAGGAAGACAAAATTGCATCTCCACCTTTAACTGGTGACGGAGTTTATAATCGAGTGAGCCATATTGAAGTGACTTATGGGAAAGCTGCCAAGCATAGTGGGGTGGAAAATATATGAAAGAAGAAATCGATCTTCTTTGAACTTCCATATTGGTCGAAGTTAGATGTTAGACATTGCATAGATGTAATGCACGTGGAAAAGAATGTTTGTGATAGTATAATTGGAACATTTCTAAATATTAAAGGAAAGACAAAGGATGGAATTAATGCTCATAAGGATCTGGTCGAGATAGGGTTTCGATTTGACTTACAGACCCAACCTCAAGGTAAATGAACGTACTTGCCACCAGCATGTCACACTCTGTCACAATCTAAAAAGATCAGTTTTTGTGGGTGTTTGCGAGGAGTCAAAGTTTCACAAGGATACTCTTCAAATATGAAAAGCCTCGTCTCAATGGAAGATTTGAAACTTATGGGCTTAAAATCTCATGATTGTCATGTTCTGATACAAGACTAATACAAGACCTTCTTCCAGTGGCTATTCGTAGAATTCTACCAAAAAATGTTAGACAAGTCATCACTCGCGTATGTCTATTCTTCAATGCTATTTGTGGGAAAGTAATTTATCCTACTAGGTTGGATGACTTAGAAAATGAAGCTATCATTCTCTTGTGTTAACTAGAGATGTATTTTCCACCATCTTTTTTTGATATCATGGTTCATTTAATTGTTCATCTAGTGAGAGAAATTAGATAATGTGGTCCTGTGTTTTTATGATGGATGTACCCAATTGAGTGATGCATGAAGATATTCAAAGGGTACGTGAAGAATCCATATCGACCTGAAACATCTATTGTTGAGAGATATATTGTAGAGGAAGCAATAGAGTTTTGTACCAATTATATGTCAGAAGTAGATGTTATAGGCGTCCCAAAGACTAGGTATGAAGGAAGACATGAAGGAAAAGGCACACGAGGTGTGAGGGTAATTCGAAAAGATCAACAAGAAGTACTCCAAGCACACTTATATATTTTGAACAATACTGACGATGTTCTTCCTTTCTTAGATGAACACAAAATGTTGTTGAAGTCAGTGAATCCACGTGCAAATGAGAAGTGGTTATTGAATGAACATAACAAGATGTTTTTGAAATGATTTAAAGAGAAAATTGGTGAAAGGGCTTGTGATGTTGAACATTTGAAATGGTTAGCATGAGGACCTAACTTTGATGTCATAACATGGTCTGGATATGATATTAATAAGTTCTCTTTTTACACAAACACTGAGGATAAAAAAGGTACAATGCAGAATAACAGTGTCACCCTTGAGGTAGAGTCAATGCACTTTGCTAGTTGAAAAGATAACAATCCTATCATGGCTACAATAAGTTACTATGGAGTAATTGAAGAAATCTGGGAAATTGACTATGTGAAATGTAGAGTACCGGTATTTAAATGTAAATGGGTTGATAGTAACACAGGAGTGCATGTCAAACACATATTTCATATCTTTGTAAGTTGTTTGCTAGAGATCCTCCTCGTGTGGTAGCAATTGTGAGAGTGTATGCTACAGGTTTGACGATCCACACATTGTCACTTAGAGAAGATTTAAGTAGAGTGGTCGTCAAAAAAGTTAAAGTTGTCAATACCGAGGTGCTAGAGCCCACATCAGAGGTTAGATTTGTTGGGTCGGCACTCGGTACATTTGTTGCATGGCCTACACATCTCCTAAAGGTCATTTCTCAAAAGCATAAGGTATGATTGTCATCATTTCTCTTCATGTTATTTAAATTAACACTTAATTTTGTTTAAATTAATACATTTAGTTTTGTTATTTTCTGTTACAAGACATTGGGAGTAAACATAAAATCACCAAGTCCTGACCCGCAGCCATCCCAACAACTTCAGACATCTGTGAATCCAATTCAGGAGTTGTTTAGGCTTTCCCACATCATGTATGATTCAACTTGTCCAATTTGGTGGGATCATACAGTATTTGGTGTCAACAATGGTGGTATGCAACTCTACGTATACATGAATGATATAATGGAAATCACCATGGGATCCCAAATGTTAAACATTACAGTCATTCAGTTATGGATGATGTAAGTATATTTTAGAGTTACACATTTTTACATTTCTTAATATGTTTTTACTGATATTCAATATATTAACAATGCAGGTATATAAACAAATTAGCTTATAACTCAGGGAATCTTGATATCTATGGATTACTTGAGCCACAAAGCATACAAATGTCTGAAAATAAAAGGTTGGAATGCCAAAATTATATACAAAAATGGATTGGAGAATCCAGAAAGAGCATTTATTTGGCCTCAATTATTCAATCGTAAGTTACTAATCTTTATATTTTTTATTTCAAGTAATTTAGAGAACATCAATAATGGATTCATTATTTTAGGAGCCATTGACAACTAATGGTTGTTTGTCCTTTCGATAACACTGTGGTCTGGTTCTGTTCACTGCATAAGAAGCCAACTAATGACTTCAAACAAGTGGTACAAAGGTATGATTTCATTTACCTTATAAAATATTGATCTTGTTTGTATGATGTGCAAGTTATTACTAATCATCTCTGATTTTAGTACAATTAATGTTATTAATGTACTTGGAGGTAGATCTATATCCTCATCCCATACCCTACGTTGGGTGTAGCCTAAGGCATTTTTATTCTTAATTGAGCCTATTAAATTCGTTGTAGACTTGTTTAATGAATTAAATTTGATGAAATTGTAGTGTAACAAACAAAAAGGAAGTTGGGAATGTGGCTACTACGTCATGCATTGGATGAAGACCATAGTCCAAGCTCATATCACCGACTCTTGGGAACATGTATGAAAGTGTTCAAATTAGATAAAATTATGATGAGCATATGATGATAACTACTAACACAATTATTATATTTCAGATGTTCATATATCCAGACCCAATTGAATACAAGTACATAGAAGATATTTGGACAGAATGGGAAACTTACTTCATTGAGAAGAAAAATGAAATCTTATAGTAAACTTGTAATAAGTTGTAATATATTGTAACAACTTTTAGTATAATGTATAGTAATATTTGACTAAGTTGTAGTATATTGTAACAACTTTCTAGTGTACATATATAGACTTATATAATGGTTGTGTCAATACTTAGAATTGTTGTATTTGTGGAAAATTGAATTTTGAATTGAGTATGTGTTGTATTGGAGATATTGGATTTTGAATTTTGAATTGAGTATGTGTTGAATTGGAGATATTAGATTTTGAATTAAGTATGTGTTGAATTGGAGATATTGAATTTTGAATTTTGGTTTTGGTAGCAGCAAATGAATTTTGGTTGTGCAGCAACAATTGAATTTTGGTATTGGGCAGCAGCGAATAGCTGCTGCCATTTTAAAACAAAACTGGCACATACCAGCTGGTTCCCTCTACAACCACGTTGGTATGTGCCAGTTTTTGCTATTTTTGCACACTCTGAGCCATTTTTAACGCAATTTCTGAAGAACCGCGGTGGTATGTTATACTTTCCATTGTGGTTGTACAATTGTGTTTGTATCTTCAGTACTTTTTATCGCAGTTGCATCCATCGTGGTTGCACAACCGCGTTTGTAAGTCTTATACAACCGCGATTAAATGTCTTTTTTCTACTAGTGATTTCAGGAAAATTATGGAGATGTATCTTGAAGAAATAAATTACATGAAAATATATTATTGTTATTATTACTATACTTGGAAAATAAAAAAATAAAAAAAAGTGACGTTAAATGTACATAATAACTTGATGTTAATGTTGCTAAAAAATAGGATACGAAGAAATATTTTGTTACCATATTTTTTAAAACTATAGGACAACAATCTTGATTTGTTAAAATGATTAATCAGTTTTTAAATTACATATATAATTTTATTATTTCTTTGCTAATAATTAGACATTTTTTTACTAAATTATGAAGATGTAATATTTTATTTTTTTTAATTTCACATATAATAGCTTAAGGACATTGTTGTATTAGTAGATAAGTATTAAAGCATTAACATAAATTATTAGGCACTATTGATAAAGTTATAAAATAATTAAAAAAATTAATTCTATACATTGTCAATATTATTGTTTCATTTAAAAAAAAAATCATATAACAAGCAACAATTTAGATTAAAAAATGATGAAACACTTATTTTCATTATTATAATCTTCATCGTAATAACAAGTTGCTAATTTTTTATTAACCATCTTGTTAAATTAACAAGTTAATCAAATAATTAATATAACAATATAATAAAAAATATTCTTATTTTAATAAACAACAATGAATTGAGTGTAGGAAATAAATTAAAAAAAAGAATTTACTTAACAATAATGAAATAATTATTTTTTATTATAATATTTATGATAATAACAACTTCCAAGTTTTAATTAATAATCTATGTTAAATTAAAAATTTAATCAAATAACTAATATATAAATAAAATAATAGTTTTTATTTTTAATAGAAAATTAATTGAATATATATATATTTATTTATAATTCAACAGGAATAAGAAATTTTTTTATAAAAAAAAATAATATAACTATCATATCTCCAGACTCTTTTACGAAAAGGTGTATAGTTTAAATCTTTCTTATCTTTTAGTGGTTAACATGATTCACTTAGGATAAAGTTTTTGGATTGTCGTAGAGGAAGTTTTATACATATAATTTATATATACTTTACTTTTATATATACTTTACTTGTATGTATCTATCTTGTTAAAATGATTTCAGCGATAAGACATATATGATGTCCTTAGTTTTAGTAATGTGTATTCTTTCATATTATTATTCTTTCATTACAAATAAAATTCGTACAGCAATTTAAAATTACAATAAAATTCATACGACAATTCAAAATTACAATTATTAGGTGTATTAAAAATAAATTCATTCAGCTCTATCAAAATATACAATTTTGAGCTGTATGAATATTTCCATATGTATTTACAAAAATAAATATTCATAATTCATCTACATGCTCTTTGTGGATTGGTTGTCTTCTACCTCTATCTGAAATAGGTGATCCAAGGTAATTTAACGGTCCTTCTTTTTAGTCGAATTCGGATTCTAACTTCATCCGTTTGTATATATCACTGTCTTCATCTTGACCTTTACCTTCTACATCAATCCAACTTCTTCAACAACAGGAGAGGCGACGTCATTTTTCTTTAAAAATTGTTCTTGTTGTTACATAAAAATCTGTTTTACCTCCCTCAATCCAAATTCAAGCTTTCTATCAACAATTCTTGCAATTCTAAGTAACGATTAAATTCTTCAATTTCTTCAAGAATCTTGGCACGTCTGTCTTCTAACTATTTGTTATCGTTAACTTCAACGGAACATATTTTAAATGCTTCTTTAACATAAATGTGCTTAAACTCTTCCTTGCATAAGGATAAATTATAAATGACTTGTTTATCACCAATAGAACAAAAAAGTATTAATCTTAATATAAATTTAACAAACTTATAATTCCAATCAAAAAAACCTCACTAGTTTGATTGTTGTTAAAGGTTGATGTCATCTCATTATCACCCTTACCCTAACATCCTTCCAACATAAAATTCTAGGGAAGTCAGTTTTATTTCTTTGGCCCTTTTTTTGGTGAAAATGACGTGCTCAAAGGCTCGTATCTACAATAAAATCAAAAATCAAAAATTAAACTTCAACACAAATTCAATTTGTAAATGAACATTAAAGCACACTTTAAAACTTACCTCCAATAGGAAGACACACCCACCACATGGACACGTGAGGGTTGTCTTTCGATATGCATACAACTGGAAGCTCGACATAAGCTTCTCACCAAATATCTATACATAGATGTGCCCAAATTGAATATATGAAGTTCACCTAAATTATCTACCATGGAAAACAATCATGAAAAAACATTTTTCATTCCATTGGGAAATATAAATTCAACCAAAACCTAACAAAATATGCGACTTACAAAAGTCATCCATCCTACTATCACTGTGACATTTAACAACTTCATCATAAATCATTTTTACCTTAACAATGTCACAGTTAAATAGACTCTTACAATAACTATCGGTACCTACATTATTCAATTGAACATCTATCCCAATCATTAGCAAATCCAAACCTACACAGACATCCAACAAACTAAACGACACAAATTGAGACCTAATAAAAAAACACCTCCCCTATTCTCAAACTATCTACTGTTAGAATATTATAATTAGAGAAACTAATCAGTAAAATATTAGAGATAATCAAGGGAATATCAGATAATACCAGTAAAAATATCAGAGAGATAATCAAGAGAGTATCAAAGAAACAAATCAGTAGAATATCAGAGATAATCAAGGGAATATCAGTAAGAATATCAATGATAATCAAGGGAGTATTAGAGAATATCAGAAAATATCAAATGTATTTATTTAGAATAATTTCTATATTTAGTTTCCTAGAATTATATATTCAGTGAGCTATTGTAAACAAATAAAAGCACATTCACGAAAAACCTTCTTCCATGTTATTATATTCTTTGTTCATTTTTGTTTATAGTTATCATATCCTTGTCTAACCTTTCCTAACCCTCGATACCATCGTAAGATAGTATCAGAGCGGTGTTAGATCCTGAGAACTCAGAAACCAACATCATTGTTTCATTACCCCTCACAGCCGAAAAACACTAAAAAACCAAAAATGTCATTTCAGATGATGAAATTGGCAACAACATGAATCAAAACTAGAATAACTCCTCAACCATTACTGATGAGCTAACTTTGCAAACTACAAATATGCTTTGTAATGGCCTAGGGACACAAGCCAATCTTGACAATTTGTCAATTGGTTTCAAATTAAATGGAGATAATTATCCATTGTGGGGACCACTCATGAAGAAAGCTATTGGTGGTAGAGGAAAGAAGAGTCATCTGATAGGTATAACTCTGGCACTAAAAGAGATAGAACCAGCATATGAAAAATGGAACAAGCATACAAAACTGTATTCACCTGGATAATTCAAAATATTAAGATTAGTTTGATAAACAATGTTTTTTGTTCGCAACCACCAAGGCTTTATGGGAGGAATTGGCTACTACTTATGGAAGCAGCATAGACCCGGTGCAAATATATGATTTACACAGAAAAGCAAACACACAAAAACAGGGATAGGAGGATTTCTGAAACAAATTACACGCTATATGGATGGTGATTGACAGAAAGCCACCGAACCCTATGAAATGTTGATATGATATTGCAACTTTCAACAAAATTAAACAAGAACAGAGACTATATCAGTTCCTAACAGGGATTGATGAAAAATTTGAAGTCATCAGAAGAGATCTTTTGATGCAAGAGAAAACCCCTTCAGTAGAGTCCATCTATGCTACTATTCGAAGGGAGGCGGCCTAACTCCAAATTTTAAAGCCTACCACCAGTGGCGAAGGAAACACATCATTAGGGGAGGTCAAAATCGGTTTAACCGCAAGAAACAGATCACCGGGATAGGGATAGGGATGGAGTCGCTCAGAAATCGTCAGACGGCGTCTGTCACAGGGAGACAAGAAAGACAAAAGCCACCTCCACTGTACTCATTGTGGAACGAAGAAACACACAAAAGAGACTTGCTTAAAAATCGTGGATTATCCCGAATGGTGGGAAGATTCTAAACCAAAAAATCGCAAGGATGTGACCGCCATGGGCATCCCGCAGACCACCAGTAGTAGCGGTGGTGACACCAGAAGAGATGAAGAAGCAAAATCGCAAGTCATTCATGGAAGAGCCGCGACCACTCATAGAGGTAAAGAAAGAGAGGAGTATACCAGCCCAGGAAAATCTGATCAGTGGATTTTTTATTGTGGGACAACTGACACCATGACCCATTACCCTCATGATTTTAACAGTTTCTCCTCACTTGTTAAAACCCATATTGAAACAGCCAGTGGAGAATTAGTTGCGGTCCAAGAAGGGGGCTCAATTGTTTTTTCTGAAAAATTAAAATTAAACAATTGTCTCTATATTCCTATACTATCATCAAAATTACTTTCTATAAGCCAAATTACAAAGGAGCTGAATTGTGTGGTTCTCATGTTTCTTACTTTTTGCCTTTTACAAGACATTCTTATGAAGGAGATCATTGGGCGTGGTACTGAACGTGGAGGTCTTTACTACGTTGATGAGGTTGCTCACAAGGGACATGTCATGCTTGCTCACAGAACTGTTACAAGGAACTTTGGTTATGACATAGACGTTTGGGATATCTTTCATATGGGTACCTTCAAATTTTATTCCCTAGTTTATTTACTAGTAACACTGAGCCAATCAAATGTAAAACTTGTATACGAGCAAAGAATCATAGAGTTACTTTTCCTCCTAACAAAAATAGAGTCAATTCTACTTTTTTATTAGTACACTCTAATGTGTGGGGTGCAGCTCCTAATTCCCATAATAATCAATTTTAGTATTTTGTGTTATTTGTGGATGATTTCTCTCGCATGTCGTGGGTATATTTTCTAAAACACAATTATGAAGTATCCGATAAGTTCTATGCATTCTATCAAATGATTCATACTCAGTTTGACAAGAAAATCCAAGTACTTAGATCAAATAATGGTGAAGAATTTGTTAACAAGTCAATACAAGAGTTTTTTAGAGAAAATAGTTTAATTCATCAAACTTCCTATCCAAACATACCCCAACGGAATGGTGTACCAGAACATAAAAATCGTAAGCTACTAGAGATGACTAGGGCCATGATTTTTGATGCATAGATTCAAACACATTTTTGGCCCGAAGTTGTCGCTACCTCGGCCTATCTTTTGAATAGGCTACCCACTCAAATCCTTAACCACAAAACACCCCTATAGATCCAAGCTACTCAGACTAATATCCCTCCTGTCCAAATGTTACCACCACGAATTTTTGGGTGCTCTGTGTTCATTCATATTTCCAAAGCTAACATAACCAAATTTGATCCATGTGTTGATAAATGTGTCTTCGTTGGATATGCTACACATCAAAAGGGGTATCAATGTTATAATCCAATCACTCACCGTATATATGTAACTATGGATTGTGATTTTTTAGAATCAGAATATTTCTTTAGTAGCTAACTTGATATTCAAAAGGAGGAAACTAGTGAACCACCAAGTTGGTTAGGTAGCCTTAGTTACCAAGAAACTGTTCCAAAAGAGCAAGTAGATGGAGCCAACGAACATGTCTCTATCAACGTAGAAGGGACCAACACAACCCATGAGGATCTTTCTGATAATGTCTAACAAGAGGTAAGTGATCTTCACTCTACTGAGTTGTCTTCTTTTATGAATGAAGTCATTAACAATGATAGGTTAGCACCAGAACCAGAGCCTTTAACACTTGACAGGTTAGCACCAGAACCAGAGCCTTTCACACTTTCGTCAAGAAGAACTATAGAGGTACCATCTAACCGATATTCTCGAGAACATGTTCTCCGGAATTCCAGGTATCCTATGAAGATAACAAGAGAAGGAGTCACAGATATTTCAAGAGTTTTTCTTACCTCCCTTCTAGCTGAAGACATTCCCAAAACAGTTCAGGAAACTAGTAAGAAGGGCGAATGACAACAAGCTATGAAAATAGAGAATCATGTACAACATGACAGAACCAAGCATGTTGAAGTGGATAAACACTTCATCAAGGAGAAGATTGAGGATAACAGTATTGAGCTTCTGTTTGTAAGGTCAGAAGAGACTAGTTAGCAGACATTCTCACCAAAGATGTTACAAGCAAAACATTTACCTGTGTCCTCAGCAAGCTAAGCATGGGTGATCCCACTACCACCTTGAGGGGGGAGTGTTAGAGTATAAAAATATCAGACAGATAATCAAGGAAATATCAGATAATATCAATAAGAATATTAGAGATAATCAAGGGAGTATAAGAGAATATCAGTAGAATATTAGAGAATATCAAATGTATTTATTTAGAATAATTTCTATATTTAGTTTCCTAGAATTCTATATTAAGTGAGCTATTGTAAACAAATAAAAGTACATTCAAGAAAAACCTTCTTCCTGTTATCATATTCTTTGTTCATTTTTATTCATAATTATTATATTCTTGTCTAACCTTTCCTAACTTTTGATACCATCGTAAGATCTAATACACAACTCGCTCAAAGCTCTCCTACTAATTTGAACTCTATCACTCAACAATATAAACCAATGAAAATGAGTTCCTTGAATCCAATTCTTCTCTTGAGATGTTAACATGGTATTAAGAACTCCCAACTATTTTGTATGACAAGAATATTACAAGTATAACTCTGTTGTATGTGATTCATTATTTCTTTCGTGAAAATTACAATTATAATGTCAACTTCACAGACAAATTCCCAAATCAAAACTATTATAAATTTAACAACCTAATCCTATCACATAACTACGACAACACTAGTAGAAAAATAGGCTTTAACGTCTCCTTTTTATGACAGTTAAAGAGGCAAACGATGTAGTCAGAAACGCGATGGCATTTTTGTAAATAAATGAACAATCCCACGTCGGTTGGCACAAACAACCGTCATTGACCTATTTATAAAAAAGAAAAATTCAAATTTTTAAAAGTTGCAGGAGGCGCGTGAATCCCACATCGGTTAAGAGTCCATCACCGACGTCGGATTGTTGTCCACTACGTTGGCTACGGGCTCATAACCGATGTGGTGAATGCTGTATGACAAATTGGGAAAAATTGGGGAAAAAAGTTGAAATTAGGGCACACACCACGTCAGTTATGCGTTTTGTAACCGACGTGGTGTGTTAAGAGTAATTTTTTTTTAAATTTCAGGGCATGCACCACGTCGGTTGGGAGTCTAGAACCGATGTGGTGCGTCTATTTTATTTCAAACGCGTCTTTTTTCTTCACTTTTCTTCTTCTCCGCTACACGCGTATTCTCCCTGGCACTGTTCCGGCGTCTTCTCCTTCACTTTTCGACCTCCTTTTGCACCTCATTCTACTCCATTTTACTTCCTCTTATTCTCATTTTCGAGAGCTTCGATTTGAACAGTTCTATTTTTGATTTCAAGTCCGTTCGTACTTCGTTTGCTTTGAAGTTGTGCACTCATTCTTTCTCTTCCAGTTTCTTTTGCTTTTACTGATATTGTTACTGTATTGAGCATTTGTTTGTGCTTTGTGGTTTTGGTAGGGTTCGTTTGGCCGATTTGGGTTTGTTTGTGTTGTTGGTTTTGGCGTCACCACTGCGGGTTCGATTTTGGCATCACCACTGCCCTACAAGAGGTGTGTTTTTATCTTCTTTGAAATTGAAGAATAATATATGTTGAATGTTTATTATATCATTAGAATGCTTGTTCAAATTAGAATGTTTTGGGAGAATGTTTGATGTATGTTTTTGGAGAATGTTTAACTATATGTTGAATGTTTGATCTATGTTTTATAATTTATTTGAGCATTGAAATGCTTGTATGATTAGAGTGCTTAAATGGCCTTTGTGTATAATTTAATATAGGAGAAACGCGTTGGGGTACTGAGTTTGGGGATGTTCGATCCCCGGTAATTTTTATTTAATCTTACTCATTGAGTTTTGTTTCTAGAAACCTTTCACTACTCGTAGTGATGGATCGAAGTTGGATAAATGTAAGTCGAATAAGTGATGCGTATGAGAAAGGTGTTGAAGATTTTTTGGAATTTGCTAGACGTAATGGAGCAGCAATAAATGGAAGATATTACTGTCCATGTGTGAAGTGTGTGAATTTAATATGACTAGATATTGAGTTGATACGAGAGCATGTTCTTTGTGATGGTTTCTTAAAGAACTATACAACGTGGACTTGGCATGGTGAAGTTCTAGACTTACCATATCCATTTGAGCAAGATCAATGTGAACAATCTAATCTATTTTCTGAAGATTACATGGATGACATGATTCGTGATATTGGAGGAGAGAGTGTCCACCAAGCCCATGTGTTTGATTCGTTGAAAGATTATTCACTAACAGAATTGTATCCCGGTTGTTCAAGTTTCTCACGTTTGTCAGCAGTATTACGGTTATTTAATATGAAGGCAAGAAATGGGTGGACTGATAGAAGTTTTACTGAGTTACTTGAATTTTGGCATCAAATACTTCCTGAAGGTAATACATTGTCGACCAGTCACTATGAGGCCAAGAAGATATTGTGTCCAATGGGTTTGGAGTACCGAAAGATACATGCTTGTCCAAATGATTGTATATTGTATAGAAAAGAATTTGAAGGATTGTATAAGTGTCCCAGATGTGGGGTTTCAAGATACAAAGTAAAGGATGATGACGAGGATGAAGATGACTTTAAAAAGGGTCCTCTTGCCAAGGTATTGTGGTATCTTCCAATTATACCATGTTTAAAACATTTTTTTTGGCAATGCTAATGATGCGAAGAACTTGAGATGACATTCAAGTGAAAGAAAATGTGATGGGTTGTTACGACATACTGCCAATTCACTATGCTTGTTTTGCTAGTTATTTATAATTTGCCATATTGGTTGTGCATGAAGATAAAATATATGATGTTGACTATGATGATATCAGGACCAAGGCAACCTAAAAATGACATAGATGTTTATCTAAGTCCTCTGATAGAAGATTTGAGGTTGTTATGGGATGAAGGCATCGAGGTATTTGATGCATATGAAAAGGTCAATTTTAATTTGCGAGCATTGTTATTTTGCACGATTAACGATTTCCCGGCATATGGGAATTTGAGTGGTTATAGTGTCAAAGGACATCGTGCTTGCCCGATATGTGAAGAGAACACAAGTTACCATCAGCTAAAACATGGGAGGAAGACATGTTACATTGGTCATTGAAGGTTTTTGAAACGTAATCACCCTTACCGCAGGTTGAAAAAAGCTTTTAATGGTTGTCAGGAAGACAGAACAACACCTCGACCTTTAACTGGTGAGGAAGTCTATAACCGAGTGTGTCAGGTCGAAGTCACTTATGGGAAAACCCTCAAGCATAGTGGTGTGAAAAATATTTGGAAGAAGAAAT
>Ga0209700_104247_pt1 | contig 26164 bp, 5 predicted proteins | sample SiratroredBW_FD_187528 | JGI IMG/M metagenome (GOLD analysis project Ga0209700, IMG submission 187528) | Root nodule microbial communities of legume samples collected from California, USA - Siratro red BW (SPAdes) (version 2) | ecosystem: Host-associated > Plants > Roots > Nodule | place: USA... | reverse complement strand
ATATATATATATATATATATATATATATATATATATATATATATATATATATATATATTATTTTAGTTTCATTTAATGTAAATTAGTTTATCTATATTAAATAAAATTCCCTACTTTGATTTAAATATTCATCATAATTAATTTCAATTTTTATTTCATCTTTCAATAAACAAATTTCAATTTATCCTGAACACAACAATTTATTCAAATTTTATCATATAAGAAAAGTTAACTATATATTAAATATTGTTTTTTAAAATATAAAAGATACAAATTTATAATTATTAAATTTAAATTATAAAAACTTAAATTATTAAATATATTGATAAACTCATTTATTATAAAAACGTAAAAAAGAAAAAAGAGTGAAGTATTCACGTGCAACTTCAGTTATAAAAAAAGTAAAGTTATCGTGAAAAAGTTAAAATCATTGTAAGCAGACAAAATTTATATTTAAAAAATGAAAAATTAAAATAGTCTAACTACTTTTATTATAAAACAATTCCGATAACACTAAAGTTATGACAAAAAAATAACGATTTCTTAAAAAAAAATAAAAATTAGAACGATTTAAAGTCATCATTTAAATAGCATAATAAAACCATAAACCCAAAACAACGTATATTTTCATAAATTTTAAAAAAAATTACCTAAATATACAAATTTTGAAAGTAATTGCAAAATTTTAATGGAAAAAGCTCTCTACATTATATATTTTCATAACACAGTTTTTTCAGATCTGGTTTGCATAAATCTTTTAACATGAGTTTAAAAATAATTAGTTTTCTATAAATTAAATTTATTTTTTGCATAAGTTAATTTTTTTTAAACAGATAAAATAAATAGTGGGAGGAAAAAAATTCATAAAACAATATATACGTAAACTAATTTTACTTTATACTTATTCTTTATGCATGCTTTAGAAGTACACTATGCAATATATTAAATCATCTTTAATATATATGTATACACACACATATAATGCATATATATATATATATATATATATTTTTTTTCTTATGTGAAATGAAAGTGGTGGCTATTTTCCCTTCTATCACCTTTCCTGGTTCGATTAGGACCACCTATGCTCTTTAAAAGGACCTTAAAATATTCACTAAAGTTGCTTAAATTCTATTATTCCATACTTTTCCGAAAGCTTCAATGTTGTAGAAGTTTCCACATTGATGGCCCCAAAAAACTGGGTGAGATCTACGTTCATCAATCATCATAATGAGCTAAGCTTCCTCCTTATAATGATAGAGAAAAATAATAAAAAAATATGTCATAAATAAGTGCATGAAAATGTTCTACATGTCTGATTTCTCTTTATAATTTTATCTTAATTTTTTTAATCAAGAAAAGTGAAACTCTAACTTTAAATTTGCCAGTCTAAATCATTGGAGTATTAGATTGGGATTTCACTCTCAAGATATCAGATAAAGGTTTATGATTTTACCACTTTTAGGATGGTCATCCTTAGTAAACTACTTATCAAGTGCAGATCATTAATTCTTATCCAATAATCTGTCTTTAATTAAATTATTCTTTCTAATCATTTTTTATTCACAATAATTCAAAAGTTTTACTTATACCAGTAACTTGCTGATTATAATTTTATAGTTTGATCTACTTTTTATGTTTCTGATTTTGAGAAGAACACTAGAATGCAATTTTTAGGAGTAAAATTGAGGAGAAAATTGAGATTTGTTTTTTAAAAAGAAAATTATTGCATAGGAGTAAGTTATGTAATATAACATTAATAATTTGGTTCTATGTAAAATTCCGAATAATCTTGCGAGTGAAAATAATATTTCAATACCAATGACTATCTTCCAAATACTATTTTTAATATATCAAATGATTTTTTAAGTTAAATAAAAATTATAAAGGTATAGATTTTTTAAAGACTTCATTATTGAAGAAATATTTTAAACTATTTAAAGGTGACTTAGTATTGTAAAATTCATTTGAAGTAAAATAAAACTTCAAATAACATTTTTATATTATAGATATAAATGAATCAAATTACATTGATCTAACTTTTATTATTACATTGTTTATGCTATAATTATATATGTTAAAATTTATAAATAATAATAATAATAGTAATAAAGTGATTTAATAATTTATATTTTAATATATTTTAAATATATATATATATATATATATATATATATATATTAAGTCAAATTTATTTTATACAAAAGATGTAAAGAGGGGGTCCATATCTTTAGGGTTTATATTCCATAGGGTTAACTTGGAAAAAGAAAGAAGATGGAATATTATTTGGCACAGGATCCCATGGGATTAGAAAGAACCTGGACAAAGCATTCTTCTTCTCTTCCCATTGCATTACATCACTTCATTTTTCTTAGCAAGGAAGAAAGAGTTCTTTAGGAATTGAAGGGTTTCACTCCAATTTCATCATTATTTAAACATATAACTAAATAATAATTTAATTTAACCCATTAATCATCCATTTATATTATTATATTACTATAATATAATTATATTAATAGGTTCTAATCTAAATGTTGAGAAAAATTCTTTTACTTTTTCGTTATGAGAAAAATAAACGAAAAATGGCACTAAAAATTATGCAAGTTATAATAAAAGAAGGGTGTAAAATATGATTCTAATTTTAAATGACATCATCTATGAGAAAAGTACTGATGATTAATATGATTTTGAAGCTTGCATTTGTTTAAAGTCTTTTTGAGTTGATAAATCCATCTTATGAGAGGTCTATCCACATGGTTCAAGCCATGTTCAATTAGTACAATGCATGCCAATCTGAGCAGATGGTGAATATGGCAACTTTTTGGTTAAGCATATGCAGCAAAATATGTTGCAATTCTTATACATTGAAAAAAAAAAAATCTCCAAATTCTCCTCAGCAAAATATGAGGAGAGGGTGTTGCACCAATTCTCCAAATTGAACACAAACCTCATATTTTTAGTCTTTATACTTTATAACTTTGAAACAATTTTTTAGTTAGACGCTTTGCATAATAAGATTGATGGGAGTCTTATTGTTCCAATATTTGATTTAAATATATTTTACAATCTATGGTTACTCTAATGTTGTGATATATATATATTATATATATATATATATATATATATATATATATATATATATATATGTGTGTGTGAATGATATATTCTAATAATAAGATATTTTTTCCGCTATTATATGTATCACATTATTGAATAGACAAATGTATCTTATCAAAAGAAACTTTGTTTTTTTTATAAAGATTAAAATCAACCATCGTTTAATTAATAATTAGATGTTAAACTTTAAGTTATTTTCAAAGAGATTAAATGACTAAATAGGTGACAAAATGTATACAAATTTGATATTATTGTTGCAACGAAAAGAGAGATTGTTATGCTAGATAAAAATCTATATAAGTCACAAGTCTAACTCTAATATGGTTTTGATAATAAAAGAAATATCATATTTTAGTTATTTAAAAAAATTACTTAGCGTGAGAAAGTTTACAAAGTCTATAATACTAAATAAGATATAAATAAGATATAAGTCTTATGTAATGTAAAGAAAGACTAGACGCATATGCAATTTACACGAAATCTTCATATAAAAAGTTACTGTCATTATTCCAAGAGTATAAGAAATCTACTAAAAAGTATTAGACTTATAAAGAATAAATAAAAGTCAATTAAAGCAACAAATTCAATTTCTAGAAGACCAAACAAAGTCTATTAAAGGATAGAGAACAAACTTAAGAAAACTAGATGAAGTATAATAAAAATATCAGATACAAGCTACAAAGACAAGACAAGTTTCAAATAAGTGTATAACATTAATTGATATCATAAAACATATTTGACAAAATACAAGAATATCTACCTTCTAAAAAAATTGACCTATGTTCTCCAAATATGATTTTGACACAAGCACATCTAATATTTGACTTTGTATAATCAATTTAGTGTTGTCAAAGGTAGAAAAGAAGTTGTAAACAAAAATATATCCTTCATTATACATGTTGAGTGTAATAGTTAAATTTGTTAGCTTTAAATTTAAACATATTTTTTAAAAAAAATATACAAAAGATAATAAAAACATATTACTCGTAACAATTCTTTTTAAGATATTTATAAATAGAAAGGAAACCATTAGACATCAACTAATTAAATGAAAAACAATATACATTATTTATGGGAGACATATATGCAATGGTTTTATTAAGTTTCTTAAATGATTTTGTAAAATAACATGTACTATGATAAGGAGGATTTGAAGTCATATATCTTCTCAATGATAACACATTTTAAACACCAAATAACTTTTGTTATAAAATATGACTGATTCTGTATACTCAGTTTAGGGTTTAGAGTTTAGAATATACTCAGTCAGTGACATAATGCACTCATAATTCATATTAAGAAAGATAAACAAATAGTCTTAAGTAATACTCTATATAATATAGGATCATAAATGATAGTCAGTAATATTTGTAAATAAATTTGATCAGTAAAATCCTTTACAATTAAAAGTAAAAACTAGAATAAGGTTGGGAAAGCCCAGTTGGTAATAATCCTTTTTAAGATATTTATAAATAGAAAGGAAACCATAGACATCAACTAATTAAATGAAAAACAATTTACATTATTTATGGGAGACATATATGCAATAGTTTTATTAAGTTTCTTAAATGATTTTGTAAAATAACATGTACTATGATAAGGAGAGTTTGAAGTCATATATCCTCTTAATAATAACACATTTTAAACACCAAACAACTTTTGTTATAAAACATGATTGATTTTGTATACTCAGTTTAGGGTTTAGAATATACTCAGTCAGTGACATAATGCATTCATTTCATATTAAGAAAGATAAACAAATAGTGATAAGTAATACTCTATATAATATAGGGTCATAAATGATAGTCAGTAATATTTGTAAATAAATTTGATCAGTAAAATCCTTTACAATTAACAAGTAAAAACTAGAATAAGGTTGGAAAAGCCCATTGTACACTACTATTTTATATTACTCCTAAACAAAATTTTATTGATTTTATCAAATTTGTAAAAATATTTGTAAATATATTTTAAAACTATTAAATGATCTCGTATTAGTGTCTAATTAACAACCTATTGAGACTTTTTTTTTTAAATATTATAAAGTTTTATTCAAACTCCCATTTGTAAAGCTAACTCTTTATTTCAAAAAATAAAACATCGTCTTAATTATAAGTGTTAAATTAAGCTTTTTATAATTATTTAAAAGCATGTAATAAAATGAATAAAATTAAACTAATAAAATTGTGGTTTAAATTCAACTTGACCATTTTTTTACCCGACCCATTTAACTTGTGTCCATGTAAGCTTAGATTGGATTTACCTTAATCCTTTAACAATAACTACAATTATATTTCTTAAAATATTATTTTATTAAAATAAATACATGTGTTATAATTAAAGTATTACATCACTTCATTTAAAAATTATATTTTTGTTTAATGTAACTTAAATTAAAAAAAATTATTTTTATATATTTGAAAGCAGGCATAAATGACTCATTGGTCCAACTGAACTTTGCTTAAGTGTTCAAGAGGATGAATTTGGGGAGATGAAGACCTAATTTGAGAGGATAGATGAAGAGGGATTTGCAGACATTTAGGATCATGTGAAGGGATTTGAAGGGATAAAATTTAAAATTATGAAATAGCTCTCATAAATAAGGTGGAAATTACGAAATACCCCTGTAAACATATATAACATTTAATGATAATCATATATATGTTAATAAGAGTATTTAATTTTGAATAATTATTTTTAATTAAATGTTATCTATTAATATTCTTTATTTAAAATTTAAGTACACCTTTCATTTGTTTTAGTCAATTTAAGTAGACTGTTTATATATTTTTTATTATAACTTATTAATATTTTTTATAGAAATAAAATAAGAATTCAAAAAATTCTATTTAATCTCTTAAAAATATAGTAAAAAAACATTTAACCTTTTAAGTAAGAGAATTAATAAAAAAAGATAAATTTAAAAAACATTGTAAACTATTTTTATTTAGACTAATAATTTAAAAGTTTCATTTTAAGTAAAATGTAAAAATAATTTATACTTAGAAAAACAATAGTAAATTTTAATAAAAAAAGTAGTTTAGATTGTAGGAATTTTTTTTTTTTACAGATTTCAGTTAATTATGATTTAGACTAAATTGTATATTTTAATAAAATAATAAATTTGTGATTTTATTGCATTTTAGGATTTATGTTTAATTTAAAATAATTTAGAAGATATGTTTTAAATAATTTTAGTAATATTTTTTATATTAAAATCAATTTAATCCAATTCATTTTAATTTTTTACCATCTTATTTCACAAGGGTTAATTAGTAATTTCAGAAATATATCAATTAAAAAAAATAAAAACAAATAACATATATCAAATCATTTCTAAACTTTCATAATCAATCTTCTCAAATCCCTTCAAATCTTACTATCCATCCATTAATCCAAACAACCCTTTCATCCCCATAGAATCTACTTAAATGCCTTCAAATCCATCTCCTCAAATCCACTCTCACAACCAAACAAAGCTAAGATGCATTCTTCCTACACCTCCATAAGTATTCCCTGCACCTCCATACCCCGGGTAAAATGACAAGTTTGCCTTGGGTCAAAAAATAATTTAACCCTTCACCCCTTACACTTGCGGCACACCTCCATACCTTGTGAGAGCTTCTTCTTCCATTCTTCTGCACCTCCATAAGTATTGGATAATCACACTACTCTTCTTTCATTAATGGTGCTATGCTAAAACTATTTTCTTTAACAAAAATAATAACTCACAAGTGCAGGTAACATACATTGTTGCACTACGAGTGTGCCTAAAATCCTTTTGGGAGCTACTCACCAAAAACCAAGCATAATTGAAAAAATAGTAATAGTTAATTTTTCTCTTCTGGATTGGTAGATTCCGAAATGTAAATTGGGAAGGTAATTTCTATTCTCGATTGATTAACCAAGAAGCAAATTATAATATTGGATTGTTAAATTCATGAGATAATTTATAGAATCCGAGACATATTAATCTCAAAGTTAATCCGAAATATAAATTATCTTATAGATTATTCAGTCTATTATAATTATTTAATTCGAATTCAATCCAGTATTCCACTTCAAAAATTATTCCTTATTTTGAACTCTACCAATCCAGAAGTCATATTAATCATCATCTTTAATGTTCACTAATAATTAACTTCCATTAATGTCATCTTTAATTTCTACTAAATTTATCATTATTTTTCACTGTAAGAACATGAATTATTTACCTTTATATAGTTTTTTTATTTTACGATATGACCATTCAACCATTTAATTAAAAATATAATAAAATTTAAAAAAAAAAACTCAAAATTACATCAATCTCTTAAACATTATATCAATTTCATTCATGAAAATATTTATGCAACCTAGAAAATATGATGTATGGTTTATAATTGTAATAGTAGTGAAACTTTTCTGCAACTCATACAAAGTAGGTCCCAGGTGCTTTATGAGGAATGTTTTTTCTCTAAAAACTGAAAAAGAAGCTAGGAGCCTATTCAAATTCATATACTATATATTAATTTTAGGTTTTGTATTATACAAATAGAAATAAGATAATGACTTTACCTATTCTTGTAGGTATTGTTAAATTTAAATAACTTTTAAATCTTCAAAAACTGGAGATTCGGTTGTTTTTGAGAAAGAAAAAAAAAATCAAATGCTTACTAGTGAGAAAGACAAAATGAGAAATTTGAAAGAAATAGGAAGAAATTATTAGTGAAAATAGAAATTGGCTATAAGAAGGACCTAAATGTAAAGCCTTACTATCCCAAAAATTAGCTTTTTGTTAATTTTTATACAAATATACCAAATTTTGTAAATAAAAAAGAAATTGCATGATAAGTGTAGAAAAGTACTGAATTCAAACTGAGAACATTTCACAAAGAGTTTGTTGTGTTGAGTGTGGCGAAATGGCACTGACTGTCACCCTCTCAACTCTCTCTCCATCCCTCACCCGACGCTCCAACCCCAAACCAAAGCTTTCATGCTCTCTCTCTTCTCAATCTTTCAGGGTCTCTCTCTTTCTCTCTCTCTTTTGCTTTTCTGTTGCTTCAAATAAATTGATAAATAATAATCTGTGGTGTGGTGTTTGGGAATGATGCAGTGCAAGAGAGAGTACACCACCGTCATGATAGTGCCGACGGGGATTGCCGCCGCCATTGGAGGTTACGCCGGTGACGCTTTGCCTGTGGCTCGCGCTCTCTCCCCTGTCGTTGATTGCCTTATCTCTCACCCTAACGTAACTCATTCTCTCTCTCCCTTCCACTTCTTTTATCTATACCATTCGTACAAAAATATTCATTTTTTACTATTTTATCTTTCAGCTAATTTTACCATTCTACACTTTTAGTTTTTGTAATGCATGTTTAGTTTTCTAATTAATTATTCTAAATTAACTCATTCTAGTTCACTTTAATCCAAAATTTGTCAGCATTTTCTGTCAAAAATTAGATGAAAATAAACAATAACTATAATTACTTAATTAAAAAGAAAATTAAATGACCAACTGAGCAATTTAAATTTTTGTAAGAATTAAATTCTACATTTATCAAAATTAGAATTAAGCAAAATAAAAAAAAATATAGATAGATATATAGATAAGGCACACGATCACACCCTCTTCATTGTACTTGTTGAAAGTTCAAGGACAAAAAACAATTATTGTTGAGGGAAAAAAATGCTAAGGGCATAAGATTAAAATTTTGCAGGTGCTTAATGCTGCAATGCTATACTGGCCGATGCCTAATGCATTATATGTTGAAGGTTATGCTCTTGACCGTTTTGCAGAAGGGTCATGGGCATTACAGCCAGTTCATCAAAACAGGGTATGACTCAAACATATGTATATCTCTTTTGTTTTCTTTGATACTGAGAGGAAAGAAAGAGATTTGTACATTCTTAATGTTGTGCCGCAGAAGGGAGTTGTTTATGTTATGCAGTGTGTGCTGAACCTTACATGTTACTTTCTTAGTCATGCTATTTTATTCCATTTGAAAGTATGTACCTAGTTTTATCTTGTGAAGCAGGTGGGATTAGTTCTTGATGCAGGAATAGAGGAGGAACTCCGGGTTCGCCAGTTACAGGTAGCTGATGCTGCAAGGGCTTCCCTTGGATTACCTGTCGTGGAATATACTGTCACAGACACTCCGTTGAAGGTAATATATCATCTTGTATTAACTGTAGTAGTGAAATATAAACCTTCCATTAAACGAGTTGAATGCTGTCACACGATGTATGTAGCCGACCTCACCTAGTGAGACAAGGCTCTTGTTGTAGTGAAACTTAAGCCATTCTGTATTTTCTGCCAATTTTCCATTCACTAGACTTATAATTTGGTTCTTCAGCCAAAGTTTTTTTTACAATAAGAGATGCATGTGAGTGCTGTTGATCTTTTGGGGCATCTTGAAGTCATATAAAGGATGTGATGTTCCGCAAAAGAAAAAAAATTTCCATTTTGCTAGATTTTGTTTTAACTTAATCAACCTTGTCTGTGTGACAATTGCTTATTTTGGATCGGGCAAGGATGGAATTTTTGGTGGTAGGATAAATTCTATACAAATCAAAGTTATAGGATCTGTAGTTGTGAACATTTGACAAGATATTCTATGTTGTGCACTAGAAAGAAAAAAGTAACATAACAGTTTTAACTGGCGGAAACCTTGCCAACTGCATGTGTTATATTTCTATATCTCTTAATTTTTTTTTTTGGTCTAATTAAAATTGGAACACTTTTCAGAATGTCTTCAAAGGTATATGTAATTATTCTCGCCTTTCAGGCTTGCTTATTTTTTAAGCTGGAGGTAGAAGTCTTTATCCATGCCTAGTCTATAATTTCAAGCATCTATTATCATGATCTGGAGCTATATAAAATGCCTAGTCAAAGTTAGAGAACTTACCATCCAATTTAATTCCTGCATTTGACTTGCATAGCATCAAATTTTACAGGTAGAGAAGTGGCTTGATCCAGAAACTGGCCAATCAACTGGGAGGATTAAGCACCCTGATTCTTTACTTAGAGCTGTGAATACTTTAGTGAAGAGGTCAAAAGTAAATGCCATTGCTGTTGTTGGACGTTTCCCAGATGATGAAACTGATGATGTAGATGACTATCGGCAGGGAATGGTACGGCAATAAATCTAGAAGAATATAATTTGATTATTTTGTGCAAGTTCTATAAGATTAAAAGAAGTCATGGATGGGGTTGTTTCTTTTTCTTGGTTCTTCATATTCACCATATCTGTAATATTTGTTATTGAAATGTAACCAGACGTTAAAAGATTCTATCTGGATCTTGTCACTGTCCTCTAAATTCCAACAAGTATTTGTTCTTTTTTTCCTTAATTTTTCTTTTGAACATTCCTCAGTCCTTCCTTTGTATGGTCAGCAGTTCAGGGATGAATCTTGTATTTGGTTACTGACACAGTGACACTTGCTTCCCCTTTTTTCCCTTCTTTAGGGGATAGACCTATTAGCTGGAGTTGAGGCAGTTATAAGTCATCAAGTAGTGAAGGAGTTCCAAATTCCTTGTGCACATGCTCCTGCAATGTCTCCACTTCCCTTGAGCCTATCTCTTAGCCCGAAATCAGCTGCTGAGGAGGTTGGTAAACTCTAAATAGCAAATCATTTGACATTTGTTTCAACTATATTAGAACGGTGTAGCTACCACTTTTAGAACTAACTGTTAGGTTAAAGTATCATGTCAAAACCATTCATCTATGAATTATAATTTTAGTTATTACTTTGAACTGTCTTTCTCTCATCCGAGTTTAGTAACCCAAAACTTATAATTTTTTAAGAGTATGATTGATTATTTTAGTGACTAAGCAGGCATGCCTCATGTTAAATATGCTATTCATATGATAAATTTTCTGAAGCTAATGTTGTAATACATTTTTTTTTATCAGTTAAGAGAATCTGATATCTTATAGTTTAGTGTATATTTGAATTAAACTCAACGTATGTGTGTGTAGTGTAGATTTGGTAATTATGGGGATGATAATCATACCAAAGCAAATAGTATATAAGATTTCTAGTGATTAGGTTCTTAATTGAGCATTAACAGTTTCCAATTTTGTTAGTTATCTGTGTCTGTACTGTGTGCTGATGAGAGTTGGCAACTAAGATTCAGAAGTCTATATCTTAAACATGTCTTACTGGTTCCCCGTGTACTGTGTTGTGGATCTCACACCTAGTTTGAGTTTTCTGACCAAAGTTTATAGCATTTTAGGATGAATATATTTTCCACCCGTTTCAATAATTCATGCTGCTTCTTTCTTACCTTCACAAATAGATATCGGTCGTTTGTATGTCTTGTGTATGTTTGTATGACTATATACATTAATTACTGATAAATGTTACTTAAACTCTGAAAATTGATGAAAACTTGAGGCTGTATAATAAAACTAGTAGGAAGTAAGGTAGTTTACGTAGTTCAGGATTTCTTTTGTTTGTTGACTGTGAAGGTGTTAGAAATCGTTAAGCCGTCATCTGCTTTATTGAAGTTGTTTTTTTTCAAATCTATCTGTCCCAAAGTAGCACTTTTAAAAATTTCAGCAAAGATGAATTTAAAATTTTCTTTTCTTACACTGTATCAATATACAAGAATTAGAAACTTTGATTCTAAGAAAAGGAAAATAAAGTTATAAGTATAACAAAAATGAAGATTCCCGTGCTTTTTTTCAAACATGGACACAATTAACAACTAAGCCGCCTCTTACTATTATTAATACGGTGCAAGTTTGGGTAAATGGATTAGACGTGCTCAAAAACCAATTTTTAATTAGATAAAGCCATTTTGAGTAAGGTTGGTTTAAAGTTTGAACTGTTCACACTAAACTGTTCCTCATACTTCCCCTGCCCCTTTTTCCTGGACTTTTTTCCGTGTCACTCATTTTCAAGATTCATGTGTCCATTAAATGAATGAAAGATTGACATTTTTACTAGATGCTTTTTAACATTTCTTGTATTAAATTATTAAGTCGATTTTTGTTCTCATTATAAATGGGTATTTCTCATTCTACGTATTTGATGGATAATAGTTCTTGTGGATAACTTGCTCTTGTCAAGTAGATTGGGTACACCTTCCTACCATGTGTGCTTGCTGGCCTAAGTAATGCTCCACAATACTTGGTCATGGACTCCAAATCCTTGGAGAAAGGGTGCATATTGGCAAATGATGTGGATTCCGTAATCCTTCCGAAAGATGCTTGCGGAGGGGATGCATGTCTTGCTTTTGCTAGAAATAAAAGCAAAAAGGTATACATACAAAATATTAGCTTTTTTTATCCTTATTTTTACTTTTTGCTCTGATCAATCATATTAGCAAAAACAAAAAATATATCTGGTATTTCAGCTTTCATGCAAATCAAACACTCTAACCAGAAATTTTGATGACACCATTATTTCATTATACATGACGGTGTACAACTTTCTTGCAGCCACTTATAATAACTGTGGAAGAAAATGAAACTGTTCTTGACGATACTGCAGATAAATTTGGTATTGAAGTGGTACGTGATTTTTATTCTGTAAATTTATTATTTTAGAAGATGTGAATAAAACTTAGGATCTTTATCTGTTTCAATCAAAATTCTGAGAAATCAATTGATAAAAATTCTAGTTATTATATTTAAAATTTGCTAACCAAAGAATAAAATGGGTTTTGACAAAAGTTAAAATAGATAGATAATAAGCAGACAAGTAAAATAATAACATGTCCATTTTCGGCCACTAAGAGCAAGTTTTTTATTCTTGATGCTTAAGGGACATAAAATTCGGTGTAGGCACCATCTAGACAGTTCATTTTGGTTGATAAATTATTATTCTGCAGCTGCATGTATCAAATTATTGGGAGGCGATTGGAGTTATTGCAGCTCACAAGGCAGGGATTGATCCATTTTCACTTAGACGTGATAAAATTCTCAATATCGGGTGCAGTTCCTTTAAGGCTGTCAATGGTCACACCATTCCGAGATAAAGAGTCGTTTCCTGATTAACATTTGGTCTAGTGCACAGGTATCTCTTATGAGAGACAATTTTGTTCGAATCCTTAGGCTTATAACCATTCACAATATAATTCACGGCTAGCATTCCCAATTAAGATATTTTCCTGATTAACATTGGAGAGTTAATGATAATGTATTGTTATTGTTATTAATCACTGGATGCAATAGTGTATTTGGGATTCTCATATAGTCAAATATGTATTTGATTCACACATTTAGGTCCATATAATTTACCTATCAGTCAGTGTACTTAAAAGTTTGGTTTTTAGTGCTTATAGCTTTGTTTTTTTAGGATTTCATCCAATAGTTTCGTTTTGTTTAAACATTTTTGGTCCTTATGTGTTTCGATGGTAATCTCTTTCATGAGTCATGTGGTGACAAATTGCTGGTGTTAGTGACCACCATGCACACTATATATAATACATATTAAAACTTTATTTTTCAGGGAAGGTACTGGGTGTTTTAACTTCTAACTATCCTCTAACAGTGTGGGTCAGATTTGAGATATATACCTGAATTGGTTTAATGACTGGTTTAGCACTCAGTACAATCTGATTTCAGACCTTCATTTGGGTCTCAAAAATGTTTATGCTTTATTTGTTAAACCTGAAACAATCCAAAGCTTTACAGGAGGTAGATTATATATTATCTACTCATTCATGTCAAGCTGTTAAAAGGTTTCTCTTTCCATGTGAAAATTAGTGGCTAATTTTATTTTCTTGGATTGTATGGCACATTAACTTATTTTTCAAGCTGCATAAATAAATAGTTCTTAGTAATTTAAATTATACATACGATATGGACATTGAAGAATGGCGGATATTTGTAGGAATTATTATTATTACGTTAATTGATGACTCATTACGTAAGATTGAGTTATAACTTTTTTCCTTCATTATTAGCTCTGACAATTAGGTTTTTAAGTGACATTAATTCAGTCCTAGAAAATTGAGGTGGTTTTCCTTAAAGAAAAGAGAAAAAAGAAAAAGAACAATGAGTTTTCTTTGCAAAAAGCAAGTTATTAAGTTTTAACACTTAAGCCTTTTTTTTATATGTACGATAAGGTTATCTACCAATTGTGTTGGACCATGTTGGTACAACATAGGCTATTTCTTCCTTCCCATAATTTTTTCATGCTCCTAAGTTGTCTATTAAAATTTTAGATTGCAAACTTCAGAGACATGTTTTATATTGCAGAATTTAAAATATGTTTACAGATCAAGAAATATATTTTTAGATTAGATAATTGAGAATTATAATTTGAATTGGACAATTCAGAAATTTTAAAATAGATTTTTAGATATGAAAATGTATTTTAAATTATATTAAAATTGTATAATTTATAATACATGTTTTAATTCTAGATTATAATTAGAAGATTTTTAAATTATACAAATCAGAATGTTTTCAATCAATGAACAATATGGATTTTGTGACAACTGATTCTTCCTTCACTTCTACGTTTTATATCTACACCTTTATATTTTCAAAAATATTTATATTTATATAACTTAAAATATATTCTTTTTATATTTTGAATTGTGTAATCTAAATATATATATATATATATATATATATATATATATATATATTAAAATATATTTTTTTTATATTTTTTATTGTGTAATATATATATATATATATATATATATATATATATATATATATATATTGAATTGTATAATCTGAAATATAATATTTTTTTTATTTTGAATTGTGTAATTTAGAATATAAAAAAGTTTATATCTTGAATTATATATTTTGAAATAAAAAAAATATATTATAAATTATGCAATTTAAAATATAATTTTTTTATTCTGAATTAAATATTATATTTTATATTAAGAGGTGAGGGGTTGGAAGTTTATTTAATTTTTTTATTAAAGGTATAATTTTCATTTTGCTTTATTTACGGAGGTGTTGGTAGAAAGTATAACTGGTTCATGAACAATTAGTCCAACCATGGAAGTGCATGAAGAGTTTGGGCTCCTAGGATTTGACGTGTATTGATTTTGCTTTTGATCTCCAAATAATTGTTTTTTTTTTTTTTTTTTTTGGAATTTGGCCCCCCATAAAATATTTATTTGTATTTTATGAAATTTATGGACATATTTTAAGTGATAAATTGTGTATTAAGTGACAATTGACACACTTTTTTAAAATTATTTACATTTTCTATTTCTTTTAGTCTTCTCTAATTAAAACTCATGTAAGTATAACTAACACATGTTTTTTTCACATTTTGTTTGAATAAAAGAGTTAAAAAATATGATGTAAACAATGTTGTTTCCCTTTAATTAAGGTTGGCACATTTCTTTTTAATTTCTATTTGACAATGAAATCCAAAGCAATTTAAGAATCCGAAGAAAAAATAATTCTTTACCTATTGACCTGTCGATTTTCATCCTCTTAAGGTTTCATCTTGCAATAGGAAAGATCACAAGAAATAGGAGATGTATTTTCTAAATAATGAAAAAAAAAAATAACACTATTTGCATTACATTCATTAGCCTTTTTTTCAAAATAAACATATGTATCAATTTACTCCTTTGACACATTATTTAACCAACAACTCATCATTTAAAAGATACTAATAAATAATAAGGAACACAACAAGTAAAGTTTTAGAAATAAAAATAGAAAAAATTAGTATAAGACAGCAAAATATAAAAATTTATAGAGCTCAAAGTGAAAACAAAACGTAGATCTCAATTCTACTCGGTCGCTCGCATATCACTTAAACAATTTATCACTTAACAAATATAATAAAATATATAAAGCAGAACCAAAACATAAATTTCATCAAAGATCAAGACGAGATAAAAATATATTAAATAAAAATGCAAAAATTGCAAATTTATGAGACCAAAAGTTATCTAAACCTTATTTTAATAATAATTATAATTGTAATTTGAGAAAAAAATATACTGAAAATTAGTTGAGATAATTAGCTTCACTTGGATGCAACAACAAAACCAGTATTTACACAAAAAGTGTGCAAGTAGAAAACACTATTGAAAAGTAATCATAAAGTATTTTTTTAAATGTAAGAAAATAACTTATCTTCATAAGATTTTGTTTAAGGTAAATTTCAACTATTATCCCAAACACAGCTTATTTTAAAAACTTTACTTATTGTCGTTAACTTTCTATAAAAGTTGATACACCAAATATATAATTACACTTCAACCATTAAATTGATTACATTTTTATAAAGTTATGATGATTGTCATAAATTATATGGGTTAATAGATCTCTCTTAATATACATTATGTAACATAAATTTGAATGGCCATCTACTAAGATACAGATATGGAACCCCAGAAAAACTCTTCATCCTTAAAAGATCTGGCTCTCACCAGTTTGTACAGACAGCAACAATCCATGAGAAAATTTATTGGAAAACTTCGTTATTGGGAGATATATATGTGCATATCTGAATAAATGTAAACATAATAGCAGCGTTAAGAAAAAAAACATGAAAAGGGTTGAAGAATAACATTACTAAGAACAAGTAAGAACAATCTACACAAAGGTACACATCACTTTTCCTCCAATCGCCGCAGCACTAATTCAGCAAAGTTCTGTTGCCTACAGATGCATGATAACCAACAAATTAAGTAAAAACAATATCAAATGAATATATATATTATAAAACACATAAATTCTAGTATATGTAAATTCTAACAAACGGAATTTGTTCCAACTTGCAAAATATAATGTTCTTAGTATTTAACCAATTCTATAAATATTATGGAGAAAAAAAAATTAAGATGCTCAAGTAACAAATTTGACACGTCTAAGTTGTTCCAGCAAATATTGGGGATCAGCAAATTTAACAATACCCATGTTTTTAAACCCGCACCCCCATGAAGGGTAAAATGACAAAACTGTCTCTTAAAAATGCATTATGGATGGAGCATTCTAGTATGCATTTCTGGATCCGAAAAATACCTTCTAGAATATATAATCCGAAATGTATTAATACATTTCGGATTGCACAATCCAGTATGTTTTTCTAGAATTAGAAATACCTTCCAAAATATACAATTTAAATTATACTAATGCATTCTGGATTACACATTTCGCTATGTATTTCCAGATTCATAATGTATCTTTTATTAAGGTAATACATTTCCCGAAGGCATTTTTTATTATTTTGGAAAACAAAATAAAAAATGTAGTTCAGAATGTACGTTCCGGAATACAAAATATGTATTCCGGATTGTAAACTCCAGATTACATTGTATTCTGGAGTGTACAATTACAAATTTCAGAAGGGTGAAATTGGAATTTTAATTTCTATGGGTGCAGTTTAAATTTATGTGGGTGCAGAATGCAGCGCCCCAGATTTAAACCTTCAAATTGTAACACCCTTGTGACAGGCCACATGACGGCATATTGGACACTAGGAAAAAAAAAAAAAAAAATTCTAGAAATTTAACTTACTTCCTTTCTCTGTGCTTTGGGCTAGGACGAGAATACTTTAGATATCCATCCCAAGGAACCTTTTTAAGGCCAGCACGCAATGAAATTATGTCTCTCACCCTGCATAGTTAATTAAATAAGGACTATCACAAGACCAAGAAAAAGCCAAACATATATCTCCCATCATACAATCAGGAGCACCATTATTTACCTTTCTGCAAACTCAATGGCTGTCTCTCCTGGCTTCAGATTCTGTGGCTCCAAGTACCAAACATCACAAACAACTGCCCAAGATGTCATTAGCTGCAACAGATGCATAGTGAATGATTGCCTGAAAAAGCATGAAATGCAAAGTCATATGCAGCAATGAACAGCATCGTAGAAGCATTTAATGTGAGAAGCATCTTCTTACTTTCTACTATTCCAAAAAGCATCAACAAAAATTTTATTGTACTTGATTGCAACTGGACAAACTGTGCAGCCAAGTTCGAATGCACCCTGGACACCGTTAAAAATTAGAAAGCTTCCATACAAATTTATTGAGAACAGAAATGGGAAGAGAAGTCAGCAGGTACAAGATCAAAGAATAAAAAATCTATTCCTAAAATAAGATAGGAGAACATGGGCATTTTAAATGGACAGCAGATGCAAATAATTAACATACCTTCTTGAACATGACTGTATAGTGATTATTTACACAAGTTCCTTCAGGAAATATGAGAAGGGGGTTGTTATCAGCTCCCTGGACATGATCCCTCAATCTGGGATATGAAATATTGTGTAAGTAAAAAGGAACTAGATCTCAAATAGATTTTATACATCTTTATTTATACTCACTTCTTTGCAACAATTTCCCTATCCTTTGCCTCTGCACGGTTGAACCAGATGCATCCTAGACTCTCCAAAATGGTACTCTGCAATAATCCTGCACAATAGCTAATTTTTTTAATTCACAAATATTTATGTTAAGATAAATTATATACTGATTCAATTTTTTTTTTCTTCAAAAGATGGAAGTGTTAAATCATCCCTAACTGTTCTGCACTTTCACATACCCTATTCTTCCAGACAGCCATTTAGACTGCTCAACAGCAAGATACAGAACACTTAAGAAAGGATATAGTGCCTAAACAAAGTTTTTTTTTTTTTTTTTTTTTTTTTTTTTTTTTTTTTTTTTTTTTTTTTTTTTTTTTTTTTTTTTTTTTCATTTTCTTTTTTACACATATTTTGGTGAACTATTCACCTTCTTTTTGTAGTTAGAATCTGTGTAATCATATATAAACATCAACGTACCAATGATTAGGATTTAGAATATTCAGCTTGTTATGGATGATGAAGAAATAAGTTTGGATATCATATTTCTAACATAGATATCAGCTCTATATGCTTACCAACCCATCCAGGATGCTTCTGCATAATAACAGCAAAAGCAGTCATCTGTTCTAACACAATGAAATCAATCATGGAAGTATGGTTGGCTACAAAAACCTGCTCAACAAATGAAGGGGAAGCTCAAATTACAATAGATAACACTTAGTCTTTCTTGAATACAAAAATAAGGATAGTAGAATAATATTAATCAAACCTGTTTTGGTCGCCTACTAGGCCTTGGTCCATGATACTTAACAACCCCAGTCCATGATGCAACAAAGAAACTGCACATCATCTCTACCAAAGACCTCTGAAGGAAATGAACAATTTACAACGCACATTAATTGATGAACAAAAGGACAACGTGCCAGTATTAATACTCAGCACAGGGAGAAAAGACGGAGTATGTCAGAGAGACCATTCCCAATTAATGCAATGACAACAAGAATAGGAAAATAACATGATCAATGCACTCCACTGCATCTGTCAATCAAGTAAATCAATATATAGACGACAAATTTAAATAATGCCTACAAAAAGAATGTCTAAAAAGTATGGAACTTCAACAATAAAAGAAGACACCTTGTGCGCTAGTAGTTTTCAATTTCATTATTTAACATCTACTAATTGTCCCATTAGTCTAATTAATCTAAATCATTTGAATTTTAAATTGTGGCCATTCAATACTTTTCTTTTCCAACAAACTTGACTATTAATTGGAATGCTAATATTCTTCTTCCAATAGGAAGAAAATCTTTCATTATATACAGTAAAAATAAAAGTGGAAAGGCAAGACCATGCTTTCCCAAAAGATGAGGCAAAATGTTGAAGCTAGATAATAGATACTTGAAACCAAATGAATCTTCAAATTTACAATGCTCAAATAGAAGTACACAGGGAATACCAAAGTTGGACAAATCTGAAGTATATATTCCATAGTTATCAATCTCTAATAGTAGCAATTAGCAACCAACCCCAAAAAGTACTACAGCAGAAAGGCCACCATTTTGAATTTTTTTATATAAAAGAAAAGAAAAACTCACTTATTATATTCATAACTAACAATAAAAAAAAAAGGAAAAACATAGAAGTAAATCTTAGAATGAGTTTGCACCTAACTCCACCCCAAAAGCTAGCTCATATGGTGAGGACTCTCTCATTTATATACACTATTCAAGCACTATTTCTAGATGTCAGTGTGGAACTTGAGTTTTAACCTGTATATACCCCCTCATGTCTAACACTATTAGGCTTCCTACATGAATAATATGATAGGTGATCAAATAATAAATGTAGGATAAGCTCTGATACCTCCAGTTTACATACATTATTCATGAACTATCTCTAGTAAATGTGGGCTTTTTCCAATAACTGGGAATACTACCAAAGGTGGATTGGTGTTGGACCTACAAAAGAAAGGAGCATGGGAAACTACATCTAAATATGAGGGTTTTGTTGATATCTGAAGCAGGGAATGAAAGCATCGACTATGCCCACTAAATGACTCAAGGGCAAAAAATAGATTTTCAAAATGCCTCACAGTACACCACTGCAGCACAGGGAACAGCTGCTATTTTGGCTGTTTTGCTGCTGCAACAACTGCCATTAGAAGATACATTACCATACAAAATTCTGCTATGTGCTGCTACCCTGCTATAGGGTGCTACAAATAGCTGTTTATAACTTATTTTAGGAAGCATCATTAGCATGTCATATAAATTCAATAGTAGTAGCACTAGAAACAAATAAACAGAAATGTATCATCCTTAAAGTAATCTGTATCAGAAAGTTAAAATGTCAAGAGCTTATTTACACTTCATGCAGCTCAGCTGCGGGAATGGTCATCAACTGTAGTTTTAATGAGATGGAGACCAATGTTAAGCAAAATGTTCAAATAGAAAAAGATGGAATAAGTTGAATATGCACCTCAATACTTCTCCTTAACTTGTCGTGTCCTTTCAATAGGAAGTGCACTGGAATGAAGGATGAAAGAAATATTATCCATCCTAGTGTTAACCCTATAACCCTGCAGTGTCAATTAGGATGGCATCACTTGGAAAAAAAAAAAAAAAAAAGCTGATTGCAAGCTAACGAATTCTGGGTCTGTATATTTTTCTGTATATTTCCCAGTTTCCTAATATTAGATACTTTAAACCATCTACTTATAATTAGTCATGCTAAGGACTTCCTCAAGCAACAGAAGAACCATTTAAGTATATCAACATGGAAAGGAGTAAAGATAGTCAGACAGACATGCAGACCAAATAGAAAGGGTGTAACTGGATGTGGTCAAAGACAAAGTTAGAATTCCTAATAATCATATTTTTCTGAGACAGCTAATCTCAATACCTAATTCTACAAGGCAATATGTGTGTGTGTGTGTGTGTGTGTGTGTGTGTGCGCGTGCGTGCGTGCGTGCGTGCGTGTGTGTTTAAAGACATTAAAAAATCTGCTAGGAAGATTCCAGATTTCATAGTTATTATATGAATATGATACGTGGCATTGGGATTTATGAATAAGGCTAACCTGATAGGGAATAGAATCAAGTATCGAATCACAACTCCAAAACACCACAAAGGAAACAGATATAGATTCCAATTCCATGGTTCCGGAGGATTAGACTTGAAGCACCTTGTGAATGAGTCCTGCCCAACGTTAAATGTTCTAAACCAATGAGCAAAGCACCCAAGCCTAGTCAAGGAGAAACACACGCTAGCAGGATAATGTTCAGCATAAGATATAGAACTAATTATGTTTGATATTAAGTTCTCACTATAATAATATCAGCATTAGTTGCTGATTTGGGTCTCTGAAAGAAAATACTGACACCTCAAAACAAGAAAAGAACAAATAAAATCACTGCAAAAGCTTACATCTACAATAGCACCTGCTGCCTCGGACAAAGTAGGAGAAATATTGAGTAAATCTTGCCTGAAAAAGTACCAGAAAGAAAATTAGGAATATTAAAACGATGCCTGAAAATTTCTTCTCTGATAGATCCATTGAAGAAATACTGCTTTTTTCATTTCAAACTTATATTCAGTGTCAAATCACAGTACAAACAAGACAAGGAAAAAGTGATGGCATACAGGGAAAGCTTTCCATGAGGTTCTTGTTGAATGGTGGATCCAGAAGGGAGGTAATCCTCAATGTTTGGTCGATCAAGATCCAGTTCAGAACTAGAAGACTTAAGTGTCACTTTGTTATTCATCCGAGCTGTGCTATCACTTCTTCAAGTGACTTCTTGAAGAGACAAGTGAGGTTAATATACACTTTTGATCCTGGACATTGATCAAATCCACTTTAATTAAGGAATTAATTAATTTGATTCCTAAAAAAATTCAGAAATTTCAATCAGGTCTAATTCCAAAACAAAATAGTAAATTGGTAATTTCTTACATTCAGAAAATTTTTGCCAATTACACGCAAAGTTGTGATTACATGGCAAAATAACTTCTGGTGTAAACCTATTTTTTTAATAAAAAATATTTATATTATTAGAGGGCAAGCCTTGGTGCAGCAGTAAAGTTGTGCCTTGACAACTGGTAGGTCATTGGTTTCAATCCAGAAACATCCTCTTTGCATACCCAAGGCTAAGGCTGCATACAAGAACCCTCCTTCATACCCTCAAAAGCACTTTTTTGAATCAAACATACCTAACTAGCCCATATTCCAATATCCTAGTCAATGTTGTATTTACCAGTTAACATCACTTAGGCTATCTTGACTTCAATAAACCAGGTAAAAAACAAATGTCGGCCTATTTAAACACTATAAAAAATTCAATTGATAATGAAATAGTTGTGTTCTAGAACACCTAACAATACAAACCCGTTTTAGTTGTCCAAATTGAAGAGCGGAATGGCAATCAGTATCCCACAATCCAAAGATGACTTTTTTTCTCTATTGACTCTGCAAAAACAACACAACAGCCATAAGTAATGCAAATTCCCACGTCTCAAAGAAAGCACAAGATCATCTACTACAGGAAGATAAAAGTGAATGAAAGACTACCCCAGAAATTTCAAGAACTGAACCTGAAAAGTAGGAAAGAAACACTGCATCAAACCACTATTACAAGACACTGTTGTTATAGACTCAGCTTACACAAAAAACTAGGTACTAGTCTAAAGTTATTTTCTACCAGCTGATGAAGGTAGAACTAGGAATAAAAACTATTCCAAGAACTGCAGAACTTTAGGGATTCCAATTGTCAGAATAAGATCCAAAGAATTGTATTGATTTGAGAGAAGTAGATCTCAAGAGGTGTTTGATAGAAATTCTCAATACCCAGCTCATTTACAGAGTTTGTTATTTATAACAATGCAAAAACTAGAGTTCATAACAGAATTAGACTAGCTAGCAGCCAGCACTTTTTATTAACCACCTACATCACCAGCAGCTTCCAGATATAACAAAACAACCAACACTTTCTCTGTCAGAATCTGACTACATTATATTCTACACAAGAACCATTCATTCAGTTACATCTTCCGAATGAAGTAACAAAAAAGCAATACTACACAGAACAAATGCTAAACACAGAAACAAGTTACAAGGAGCTTCCATGATATAATCCAGCAAATAAATTTCTCCAGTAACACTCATAGCAGAAAAATGGAAAACAGAATTAATCAAATTTTTTTCTAACTTATCCACCTCAACTATTGGGAAAGTTAGATCAGAGATCTTCTATAAAAATTCAAATACAAAAGTTAATTTTAACCTATACGACAAGTTTAATTCATTCTAGCGTCTTGTTTTCTTCTCCAATCGAACAAGTAATCAAACAAAGCTTAATGTCCAACAAATTCAAAGTCACTTCTATCATTAACAGCAGTGTCGGAGACAGTTACTTAGATGCGATAATACAATATGCATTTTAAATATTATTACTCTCATATAAAGTAAACCCTTATGCTAACTGCAGTGAAACCTAAATCTCAAACCCACTTGGATTTTACTTAAATTTGTCATACGCTATGTTATTCTGTTTGCGAAAGTTCTTTTTGTTTGTTTTCATAGTTTAGTGCAAACTTCAACTAGATTCGTGTACGTTTAAAGATATTTTAATGGCAGATATGAGAACGAATCTTCAAGAAAAAGATCAAATTCATATGAATGAAGGCTTAAGAAACACTCAAAATCATAGCTAGTAAAGAAGATTAGAAGAAAATTTACCTGTGAGGGTTTGTTTTTTGGGAGCTTCTTGCAGAGATTGGAGGTTGGAGATTGGGTTTATGCGAATCCTTCTCTTTCTCCTTTTTTTTGTTTTTTATTTGTTTAGTAAGTAAAACCACATGAACTCTTCTTCTACTGGTATTGTTTTATTCTAATGTTTGATTAAGACAAATTGCACAAAAGGAAAAATATATATTTTTATGTAAATTTTACAGACATATTTAATAAAAATATTATTATTTCAAAATGCGAAAATTATACTCCCAAAAATAATATATATTAGAGAAATGAACTTCTTAAATGGATTTGAATACATCTAGTCAGTAAAAAAGATATTAAACTCGCTAATAATAGTAAAATAAATAACAGCTTTGAACTAATCTTTTAAATTATACCTATCAATGAATTGCATTAGTTATAAAACATGATAGGTAAATTAATATAATGTTTGCGTTTACTTTTTAAAACTAAGTTTAAGATATTGATAAAAAAAATTGAACAAATTGATCATAAGTTAACAAAATTAATTGTATATACTTAGATATTTTATATGTAAACAAAGGTCTTACATAGTTATATTTATGTATATTTTATAGAAGTTGTTTTTTCTTAATTAACTAGTAGTCTATTTCAGAAACATAGAATTTTAACAAATTAAATATTTTCTTAGTTAAATATATGAGAAGAAATTAAAATCCTAAATTTTCCTTTATTTTCTTGAATCTAATACTCTTTAGAGGTTTAGTTATTGTATCTCTTTCTTCCTCCAACCAATTGTCACTTATTTCCTTGAATTTAATACTTTTCAACAAAGACTTGGTTAGTATGTCTCTTCTTGTTCCTTATGCCTTTTCAACATAAATTCAAGCTTCTTTTAGTTTAGTTAGTGTCTCAAGAAGTAAAACTTTTTTGTTTTTATATATTTACTCTTCCCATGTGCAACTAGATGCTTTGCCAATTTCATAGCTAATTTGTTATCATCATCTTAATGACTTATGACCAAGAACATACCTACTTATATGAACCTTCTTGTTTTTTGGATTGTAAACTGATAAACACCTATTGTATAACAATAAATGAGAAGCATTGATTCTACATTCTCATCAAATTTCTTCCTGAGTTGTTCATATACATGCTTGAAACATAGTATGCCAAAATGAAGTGACTTGGCTTCTAACCCAACCATGCTTTCTCAGTAGTACATACCATTAACTAGGATTACTTAAAATATACCTATAATTTATTATTCATTTCCTATAATATGTATAAAATCATCAATATGTCTCTGTTACAACATCTCATAATTATTATAAAATTATATTACAAAATATATAATTTAAAATATTTTTAGAATATATAGTTTAAAATATTTTTAGATTATATAATTTTAAAACTATTTGAAATATATTATGAATTACGAAATAATTATATTTTTTGAAATTATATTCTAAATTATATAATTCAAAATATGAAATTATATTTCGAATTATGCATCAGAAATATTCAAAATCATACTTTGGACTATGTAATTTTGGTTTAAATTATACCATTTAAAATAATATTTTGAATTATATAATCTAAATATATTAAGAAAAGCTCTACCATTATGTTATAAGGTGTAATAACTTCATGTAATATTCCTCTTTTATCATATAGCTCTTAAAATTCATTGAAGTTATACCTTTCACCTCCATCAGTGCTTAGAATCTTCACATCACCATGAATTTATTTTCAGCAAGCAATTTAAACATCTTAAAATTGTTAAACACTTCACTTTTCTATTTGATGAAATAGATTCAAATCCTTTTCAGTAAATTCATCAATAAAAAAAGAAACAAAATATCTAGTGCCTCTTAAAGGTTATACCTCAAACGATCCACGTATATAAGAATAAATAACTAGTTAAGTATTTTTTTTTATACTTTTAGACATCTCATGGGTTTAAAAGAGTTCCTAGGTTGCTTAACTTGACAATATTTAGAACATAATTGCTTTAGAAAATTAATATTAAGGTAGAACATAATTGCTTTAGAAAGTTAATATTAAGGTGACCATTTACCAACTTTCTAGAT
>Ga0209700_104244_pt1 | contig 26171 bp, 6 predicted proteins | sample SiratroredBW_FD_187528 | JGI IMG/M metagenome (GOLD analysis project Ga0209700, IMG submission 187528) | Root nodule microbial communities of legume samples collected from California, USA - Siratro red BW (SPAdes) (version 2) | ecosystem: Host-associated > Plants > Roots > Nodule | place: USA... | reverse complement strand
ATATATATATATATATATATATATATATATTTAAATAAGAGTTCACTATTAAATTATTGATAGACAGATATTAGTTTCGGTATAGATATATAGACCTTCACAATTTTAAAGGAAAAAATTTAAAGTTCTTGGGATTTCAAAAAAATAAGTTTTATTTACTTTCTCACGTACTTTGTATATTAATATATGTAATTTTGGCACCAATATTTTTTTTATTTCTGTTTTGTTTTTTTTTTCATGATTGAAACATGATTTACAAATTTTAAATTCATGATTATAATTATTAATTTGTAATTATTAGTTTAGTTTATTCAGAAAAATATAATGAGAAAGAAATTAAAGCAGCTAAATAAACCAATTCAATTGAATTTTGTCTTTAAATAAAACCATGTAACATAAGCACCTCTTCAATTCTATCTAAGAGTGCATTATTGTGAAACTAAATAACCCATTAAAACATGTTATAATATAATTCAGAAATCAACAGAGAAAGCATATTCATAACGAGAGTAAAATATGTTTTTAGTCTCTTAAAATTATTTTAAATATGATTTTAATTTCTTTAAGAATTTTATAACTTAGAAAAATTGCAAAAAAAAAAATAACATATTAAAGAAACCATGCATTTCATCATTATCTCCCAAAAAATATTATTTTATTATTAGGATTTGTATATTTTATATTTTTATATTCAGCATAAAAAATATTATTTTCATCTTAAGTTCCTTAAATACAGTTAAAATGTTTACGCTTAATAGAGTTTATGTTTTAGAATTTGGTGACTTTATCACCAATTTTATTTAAAAAATGTTTATTTTAAATTGAAAGAAAGGAAGTAAAAGATAAGAGTAATGTATTAACTTATATTCACTTTTCTTTACTCTTTATCTAACATCGACTTTTTAAGCCAATAGAGCAAATATGAAAAAAAAAAAAAAGTTCTGCAAGGATAAAATAGAAAGGTTAAATAAATGAAAGAAATTTGAAAAGTATATGTCAAAAATGATATGATTGAAATGTATACTTTCACAATGCATAAAAGTAAAAAAATAAAAAAAAAAATGTATAAAATATGAACTCCTCCCTCCACAAATATCACATATTTAAATGTGTATATGTAAGTTAAGGCCAGTATAGCTGCAAATCATATAACACATAACTTAACCCATAAGTTGAAGAAACTAGAAGGTAGTAAAAAACAGAGTAAAAAATAGAGAAGAGGGTTAAGGATTGTGATAACAGGTATTTTTTATCTGTATTCTCTAAACTCCTTCCTTTACTCATTCAATAAATCCTGCTTTATAAACAGTATGTGAGCATAATGTCCTAATAATTAGGAGAAAACTTAGGAAAGAAAAACTACCTTATACTTAGACTAGTTCAATATTTATTTAAAACAGAGAATATCTTCTAACAATTCCTAAACTTTAGTCACTAGTCCTAATTTTAAGCGGTATTGGAAGACTGAAAGAAAAACTCTACATAAGTTTCTATTAATTTTGAACTTCATTCATAATTGATAGCTTTGATTTTAGAATTCCACAATGAATAATATTCTAAACTTTATTTCTTGCAATATTAAATATCCAATATCTACCATCGATAGTTTTAATCTTCCATCTCTATATATTAAAAGGTAAAAAACTTGATTTCCCAAAATATTCAATATCCAATACTCTTATCAAAAGGACAATACTTTTATACTCAATCGAAATAAAACAGAGAGTTAACATTTACATTAATTGTAATTTATTTGTGCGAATAATTATTTCTGTATGGAAATGAGAAAAGCACGAGAAATGGGTCTTATGTCCGATGGCGACAATCTTTTTTGTGCTTTTCTCTACTATTATTGGCATTTTGGAATATCTCTTGGCAAAACAATTTGGAATATCTTATGTGGAAGGGAAAACAGAGAGAAAGATTTACCTGAAAATAGTCCCTAGATGCACGATAGTAATCTAAGGAAACTCTTTTTTCTCTCACCATTGTTAATTATGGAGACTTAACTTGTATTGCACCTTTGACTTTCCATATTTCCGTATATACGTTATAAACAAAGTATTCTTAAAGAAAAAGAAAAATGGCCAATAAAACTAATGATTTAATTAAAATAAACTATAGGGTAAAATGCAATAAAGTTTTATTTATAAAGTGAAATAATAATAATAAATGGAAAAAACAAATATAACCGTAGTCGGCCGTAGCATTGTCTTGGGGCATTTCGTCAAAGCCCTCTAAAAAGTATTTAATACAGAGAGATATAATATATATACATATATATAAATTGGTTAAGTGGTGAATCTCTTCTTCTTTGTGAATTGAGAATTGAGAATTGAGAATTGAGAATTGAGAATTGTTTGTGTACCCATTCGTTTACGCGGAAGAATCATGACTAGTTCCTCTGGTGCCGCTCGCAAGGTTAGCCCTAACCCCTTCGCTCTTCGATTCTCTTTCTTCCGTGTTCGTGTTTCGGTTTTTAGGTTTGAATTGGGATCGTCGCTGTTTTAGAATCTCAGTAAGATTGCCTGCAATAGGCTCCAGAAAGAGCTCGTCGAGTGGCAGGTCAATCCCCCAACTGGTTTCAAGCACAAAGTCACCGATAATCTCCAGAGGTATCAGATTCTTCTAATTACCCTCACAATCCACCTAACTTTTTCGCTTTCCCCTTCGCTTTCACAAAATATTCTTCTTATGCTTTGATTTCTTCTTCCTTTGCATTCTTTTGCCTTCCTCTATTTTGCTTTGTTCCTCTCTCCAAGGTGGGTTGTTGAAGTCACTGGAGCTCCTGGGACACTTTACGCCAATGAGACCTACCAGCTTCAGGTCGATTTTCCCGAGAATTACCCTATGGAAGCTCCCCAGGTTCCTCTTTTACCCCTTCCCTGCTGAAATTAATCTTTAATATGCATCGGCTTTTGTTGTTTGCTGGTGTTACTATTGTTCTATTATTAACGGTTCTGCAGGTCATATTCTTGCATCCGGCTCCGCTGCATCCCCATATCTATAGCAACGGCCATATTTGTTTAGGTATGTGTGTGTTTTTTTATAGTTACTGTGTTTTGAGGTATAATATAATCCTGTGGCACACCCTTTTGTTGCAGGGTTTTGTTATGTGTTACTTTTTATGCTTGTTTGTTTTGGTCTTCATGTTTGTTTGTATTGTTTTTCATGACACTGGCTGTTCTTGTAACCTGCTTCGGGTTATAATTTCTTTCAAGTGTCGACTTCGAAGTCATAATTTCTTGTTGAGAACTATTGGGAAGAGGGCTGCGATTGGTTTGTTTTTTTTACTTGTTTAGGGTTCTCCTAGTACCTGAGAAAATCGATTTATTTTTGTAATTTGAAAAGAATTTCTATCTTTTTTCCTGCAAGAATTGCCCTAATTGATTAATAGGAAATAGATTGTTAACTATTGAGTGAGGCATTTAGGTTTCAATATAGTGAATGTTGTTACATTGCTGATGAGTACTTATTGTGTTAAGTAGGAAAATTTGTTAGGAACACTTAGCATTACCCAATTGAAATTGAAAACAGCTAACATTTAATGAGTTAATAAACCTTAGAAAATGTACGGAACAAGAGTGAACGACCATGATAATTGTGCAGATGTGTATGTCCTTGGTTCGGTATGCCCAAGAATGTAATTGGACCACAATAGTAAATATGCTAGGAATTTTATTTCATGGTTGAGTGTGATGATATCCAAGATAAACTATTGTATATATGCCAGGAATAGAGAGAAGTCAGAAGTGTGGGTCCTTCCTGCTAAGTGTTTTTCTTTTGGGTGTTTCAATGCCTGCACATCTTGTTTTCTGTTGGTATTAGAATGGAACAATTCTAATTTCCCAGCTGATTTTGAAATCAAGTAATTTGTTTTTTCTGATAAACTGTAGATGTCTCTGAACTGTGTGATCCATTCTTAAATTGATGTGATTCTGAAGTATAAAAAAACATTGATATGATTCTGTGTAATAGACATGAAACAAACGATTATTCATTTTTCCGTTCCAATTTTCATGAGAGACATAAAAACTTCAGAGAAGCTAAAATTCCCAAACGAAAATAAATTGAACATATGTTATTAAATGCACCTTATTTAATTCCATTCCTCTGTTTTTCATTCTTTTTGAAATAGGGGCTTAATAGAGTCATTAAGTCACTGACTCTATGCACTCTATTTTGTTTTTCCATTTCTCCATTATCAATCTTCTGCAATAGAAGCCTGACACAGTTACCTGCTTACTCTCTTTGCACCCAATTTTACTGCATTGTTGCTTTATATTTGTTCTTCTGAACTATAGGCTTCAAGTAATGCAGTAACGTTATGTGGCTACTGAGCCTAAGGAGAGGAAAGATGTTACCTCGGCTTTGAACTTTTCTCGACAATATAATGCTGTTAGGATGAACTATCATTATTAGGAGCACGTATCGAATTATGACTTGTGAATTTACCTATGTCTTGCTTTCAATGACATTATAGTATTATTGAAATTTACTTTTTCTTCGGTGATGTGAGATTTAAGAATTTTTTGATACTTTTGAGTATTTCCATTATGTTTTAGGTATTTAATATTAAATACTTTTGAGTATTTAATATTAAATACTTTTGGTTTTTATTATAAGGCACATTTTAAAAGGAATCGTCGGTCCTTTTTATAAGGCATTTTATAATTTCTATTCAACTTTATATTTTGTTTTCCTTGTTTAGACCTATTAAATATTATAAGTATTTGTATTTTGTATTAACGAATAATGAGAAGATAATTTTAAAAGTCATTAATAATGAATGTTAATTTGGAACATTGGTAATATATTTAAAAGATCAACTATGTGATTATGTTAGAAGTGTTTTATGTTAAGGATCAGAGGGCGTATTTAGAATGATTCTAGGCTTTTATTTCTAAAATTGAACAAATGATTCTTGATATGATTCTTGATTTGACAACATTGAGTTATATTTCAATGTTCATATTCATCTTTTTCTCCCATTCTATTTGGGCTGAGCTACTTCTGTTGTTTTCTTTTTCTCATATTCTGGGATGAATTGAGTCGGAGTTTGTACTACATAATGGTTTGAATTCTGAATGAGTTGTAAGATATTTGACTAATAGATACTGTACATGACTGTCAGGCAAATGCTCGTTGTCTTTTTCTTTTGCTTTCGCAAATGGTTGTCAGTTATATCAAGAAATTTCTTCAAGGCCTCTCCCCCCTACCCCAACCCCCTCTTTTTTTGTTCTTAAAAAGTAGGCATTTGAAGGAGGGTAGCAGTGGAGAGAGTGAATGATTGAAGTTAGGAATGCATTATTTTCTGCTTTATTCATTCATGCCAGTCAAGATATCCAACTACTATATTATAAATTATGTACAATTTCTAGAGTGAGATTCTCACTCTTCGTACTCTGATTAGATCTTTTTAGTGTTTACTCTCTTTTGATATTTGGACATTTCACATATATTCTCAACTAGCTTCAAAAGTCCTCGTAATCATCTGAAACGATCATTCTTTTATATTTGTTTTCCTACTTTTAATCTGTTTTTTTATTTTTTTATTTCTATATATAAATTAAATTTCAGTAGTTTAAAAGAAAATTGTTAATAATTAAAAATAATCTATTATCACAACTTAAATTGTTCAATTCAAAGTTTTTTTTATTTATTATGATTTTTAAATTTAATATATATATATATATATATATTGAAATATTTTTTATAATAAACTTTTAAGTATGTAAAAGGGGTTTATCTTTCGCATTCAGGGGTTTGATGTTTCTAGAGTTTTACTTTTACGTAATCAATATTATTATTATTATTGTTATTATTATTATTATTATTGTTTCCATATTTGATTTCCAAGTTGAGGTATTATTCATTTTTCACTTCTGGGAATTTGATGTGTGTAGTTATACTTTGACATAATCGATAATGTTATTCTTATTTAAATAATCGGTTTTTAAAATTGGAGTATCAGCTCTGAAATCCCATTTATTGAAGTTTGTAATTGGGCATTTTTTTCTTTCTAAATTTAGATAAAAGCATGATTAACTAGTTGGTGTTTTTTGGTGGTCAGCTAACATTAATATGCTTGCAATTATGCAGATATATTGTATGATTCCTGGTCCCCTGCCATGACAGTTAGTTCTATCTGCATCAGTATTCTCTCAATGCTTTCAAGCTCGACCACAAAGGTGTGAATTTATTTACTGTGAATCTTGTATTTCCTACTTATTCCATGTGATGTGATAGGATTAATGGACACACAGGACATGCTATGTTTTTAACCAAGGTTTTATTAAACATTAATTTGATAAATGGTTGGTTATTACTTAAGATTCTACGGGTGAATTTCGGTAGGTCATTGATCCATCATGAAATGGGTGTCATGCCTTAATAAACTCTTGACTTGATTTCTTTGGCAGCAACGCCCTGAGGATAATGATCGCTATGTAAAGAACTGCAGAAATGGCAGATCGCCTAAGGAGACAAGGTGGTGGTTCCATGATGACAAAGTATAATAAAAAGTTTCTCTATTAAGTCCACAAAAGGTAGAGTAGAGGATTATCCTTTTGAAATCAAAATGAAATGGGAAAATGCATTTTGAGAAACTAGGATCCCTTTAAATTAAATGGATAATAACTCTGCTGTAAATTGTCATTGCCTGGTATTTGTAAAGGAAGGTGAAACTGTGTCTTAAGCAACTTAAGGAGCAAACAAACTCAGAAATCGTGGTTAATCCCTGAGGTCTTTGGATGTGGATATAAATGATCTGGTTAACCCCCGTATTGCTGACTTGTGTTTAATAATTCTCGTAAGAATAACTCATAATTGACTGTATGCATTGCCGATATTCTGACTTTCAGTAATGATATAGAAAACAACTCATACATCTTTGGTCGTAAGTACGGGGTACTGTAATCTTTCCGTGTACTCAATCATAAACTTGTCCATACATCAATTTTTGTTACGAACACTAGAAAAATGCGACTTTACTTTTTGTTTTTCCTTTTATATCACCTAGTTCGTGTTGCTCTCTCATTTTCTTGGGTAGAAAAGCTTCGACATTGGAACGATTAATCCTTCTAGCCCAGAGGAGAGGTTAAGACATAATTGTTTTTGAAGATGACTTGCACTCGAATGATTCTGTATCTTCCAAATAATGATTTTTTGTAGAAAATATTTAGGCTTTTCAGATATTGAATGCTTATTTCGATGTAGTATTATGTATTTATAGCAGTCAAAAGAATATAAGAGGACTCCTGAGAAAGACATAGTTTTATTAATGCGATCCTGATGATAAGGATTTTTTGCAGCTAAAACTATTAAGCAGTTATATAACTATATGATAAATCAGCTTAATCATCGTAATTACAAATTAGAATTATTAAAAAATTGTTTCCCAAATATTATGCTAATATTATTATCCAACCCTTTTCAGTTGAAGTTTTGCAAGAATATAAGTTAGTTATTATAAACTAGTATGCAATTATGATTATAGTGGGAGGTGCAGTTAAATATAGAATTGTAGATAATAATTATCGAAGTTGGAACTCAATTGTCATGTTGCATGTTAGGATTGATGTTGAACTGTTGATTTTTTTTATTGTTTTTTTGGAAAATTGATTCTGGTTTGTGAGTTTGAAGTGATGTCGTTTTAATGTGGATAACATATTGGAAAATTCAATTTAACACAACACTCTTTGAAAACTTAGCATAAGAATTGATTTTGAATATATATTATAACAACGGATTATGGAATTGCGGATAGCTGTCTTCTATATACATTCCTACAATAAACACGAGTGCTGCGTTTTTATTTTCACTGCGGAGGAAAGCTGGGGTAACAGATGTATTTTTTACCCATAAAAAAGGAAAATGAACATGGAACCAAAACACGTATAATCAGATTATAATTGAAACAATACCGAATTCCATATATAATAGTATATTAATCACACGTATATGCACTACTATTTTTCATACATATTTATATTCCTCTACGTTATCATAAACTGTACAAGTCATTTCATCTTCTTTTAAAGTGTGGGAGGAAAGTTAACACTGCACGTGTGGTAACATTTTTAATACATTTTAAATATTTTGAAAAGATGCATTAGACTCAACAAAGTTTTTGATCCCAATCAATTAAGAATATCCCATAGTTTTTTTCACATTAAGTATTTAATGACTACTTATTAAAATTTAGGTCATTAAGGATAATTTAACGACGTTTAAAGATTGTGAAACGTTGCTGTTTGGAGAGAAAGATTTTCTTCTTCAATATTAATAAATGGTATTTCTCCGAGTGCTGCGTCGCTACTGTTCTGTTACATCAATGTCGGCTAACAATATTAGCCGTGTGTTGTCTGTGTTAGTCATTGTTCAGACTAATAAATTTATGAATTTTTAGAAGCATGGGAAGAGTGGATGCCCATGCTTATTGCAATACAGAAGAGCTTTACATTAAAGAGACTACCATTGTATCTCTTAAGGTCGAAAAAATTGATTTGAAGCGATAAGGCTACAAAATGATTTAGTCATAAGTAAATTATGATTTCCAAACATAAATTTATTACGAAGGAGTCGTGTTTCACAAATATTATTTTAAATTGAGAATGAAATTGTATAAAACTTATGGTTGAAAATTACAATTTTTGTTTTTCTAGTAATGTTAAATTTACATGGTGATAGATCTTTTAAAAATATTTTATGGGTGTTAAAAAAATTTTATAGGTGTGAATTTCTTTTGAGAATATCAAATATATAAAATATACTAGAATTTTTAAAAAAATATTTTTATTTATATGTGTGTAAGATAATTTTGGGAGTAAAACCCCTTTGAGCCACCACTAAACTTTACTATTGAACATGTAAAACTTTGATTAGTTTAAACTCTAATATAATAAAACTTATTCATATGAACTATAAGTTTAGTATCTTTTTATTTACACTGAAGTGGGATACTTTCATTTTAAAAAATAAGTCAAGCATTTACATTATCTTTATTTTAGTTAAATAAATAATTTGTGGACTTTGCAGTGCAGAAGAAGCAGGTGAGAGAGAGCCTTTGCAGTTGCTCTCACCTATATAAAGGCTCCTCCTCTTCTTCCTCGCCACCCTGCGGTGACGGCCACCTCGGTAACACCGGCATCCAAGTTTTGGGTTATGATTTTTATACAATTTCATATCTCAAGTGTTTTTGAAAAGATAAAATGAAGTTGTGCCATATTAGTGTAAATATTTTAAAAGTGTCCATTCTAGTACTTTTAGAAAAAAAAATTCACCCATTTCATTACATGAAATTTTCTATAATCTTCTGCATTTGTAATATGTTATTCTATAATTTTTCATCATGTTTAACGTTCTTCTATCATATGTTGCATGAGTAACTTCCATATATGCAAAGCAAACCATTCAAATTTTCAATTTATACTAATCTTATAATCTTTTTATTTAGTCTCTTCATTGGTTTACACATCACATAATCTTTGTATTTTATCAGGTTTTCTTTTTAGGTGACCAATATACATATTTTATATGACCTAATACACTCAAGTATGATTATAATAGATTCATCTCTTATCATAAAAACAATACTATTAAAAGTCTCAATTGATCAACAAATCACGCATAATGATCTTCCAAATATAATTTTGATCATTAACTTCTTTTGTGTTGAACATCTCTTCAAATTCTTGATAATATATGACATTTGGAATCAGTATTATTAAGAATAACATTTCTAGTATTTTCACTTTTCACTTACTAATGTTATCACTTTTAATACAAAATAATATTCTCTAGTTGCATCTCTATCTCCATTAACACATGTACTTTTTTTTTTATATTTGACATTATTCATTATTTAGGTTAGTTTAACATTATGATAACTTATATTTTTTTTAATAGCTAGATTCACAACATAATTACTATTGTGAAACAACTGTGATGGTAGTAGGAATCCCATTTTTTATTTGAACTTACTAAATACTCAATGATAAAATTATTAATATTCAATTGTAAAAAAATTTCAATTGGAGCTAATAGTTTTAAGTCGGAAAATTTTGGAAATCCCTAAATTTAGTCATTGTTCTATCCTTCTCTGTTTATTTACAGTGAGATGGCTTTAATGTGTCAGTGACAGTCACATGTTAGTCATATATGACGTAACATATATCATAACAAAAATCACAATTTCTTATTGCCTGAATTAAGACCAACTTTGTTTAAATTTAGGTTTTCTTAAGATACATTGATAAAGACTTATTTCAACCAAAATTTTACGAACTAAAAAGAAAATTTTATGATAACAAAAATGTGAAGAATTAGCAAATATGATCCTTACGAAACAAAATTAATCCGTAATGTAAAAGGAGAAAAATTTACGCACTAAAATAACACATCCATCACTTAAGAAAAATGTTAAATGATAATTATGTAGACAACATTAAGCGATTAGATGGAACAACACACGTTTTTTTTCTTTTATTAACTGTCTCTTAATGTATTGTAAAAACAATTTCTTAATGTATATTGAAAGGTGTAAAACACTACAAAAATGAAAAATAGTAAAAGAAGATGAAAGAAAGTGTTTTTAGTTAACAGTCTCTTAATGTATTGCGGTAAAAAAAAAATAAAAAATTCTTAATGTATATTGAAAGGTGTGAAACACTACAAAATAGACTGATGGAGAGGTATGAAAAATGGTAAAAGAACAAAATCGAGAAAGAAAGTGAAAACAATCGTGCTTATGATCATAAAGAACAAAAATTGGCAAGGAGTAAACGCTAACCCTAGAATGTTCACCTAAACACAATACCAGCACTCTCATGCAATAACATTGTGTAGTTGGAATTTATAGCTAGCTTTGGTTTACCTATTACTACTCTTTTCTTGCTCAACCAAATGATAAAAAATATGGGATAGAGGTAGCTCATTCTTTGTCACTATAAATAAATGGTGTGAAATTGAAATAATGGCATTAATGTTATCATAAGAAATTCAAATATTTAAAAACTAAAATCAAATTTGATTAACTTTCGTAAGACAAAATAAATACTGAACTTTACATTCATTGTTTTTGTCTTCTGATATTCTTTTACCGTCTCTCATTTTTTTACTCCATATAATATATATGAAGAAGAAGAAGAAAAAGACGTTTGTTGTGGGATGGAGGTGCATTGAGAGGGTGAGAATTTATGAAGTGAAGTCAAATCCAGCAGACCTAGGCATAGCTGCTGCCTCTGTGGGTCTGTGTGTGCATCAATCCACATTTTGACGCCACAACCAATTCATGGAATGGTGGTTGCTTTGCTATTCATCATGAAAACAGGTTAGAAAAACTTCAAATAGTTGAAACTATTTTTCAACATATTCTACCTTTATCTTCAGTGGAATTCAGTAGTGTTTTTGAGAAAAAAAATATTTATTAATTTCGTAATTAATAATATAAATATATTTAGTAGCAATGTCCTTAAAGTTTCATTATTGGTTACACAAGGGACAATGATTATAAGTTAATAATTATATTTTTTTTTATAAAAAAAACAAAATAAAAGTTTGTTTATAACATTGATAATTATTATTATTATTATTATTTATTCAAGTAAAGATTAATTAATTTATTATTGTACTCCAACTTATATAATGAGGGTGTTTAATTAGCCAAATAAATCTATTTTGTCTTATTAGCTAGAGTAATAAATATTTTTTTTCGAGATTTGCATCTTATCATCCACCACAAATATTATGATATGGATAAGTAGCGTAATATACATTCGGTTTAAAGATTTAAATATCAACATTCTATTAATTCAAGTTGTTTTTCTAAATAATTTGTCGGGTTCAGTGGAGAAAAAACGAGAAAGAAGACCTTCTTAAAATTGATAAATGCTTTATTTAACAATAAAATATTTAGTTTTTGAAATAAAAAATTTAATTGATAACAATGAACATGTCTTGATTTTATAATTTTTTAAATTATTTGCTAGTCCAGTCTCTCTTATTTAATGAGAAATATTTTACTCAAAGCTTAATATGAAAGATGTTATGATTAGATAAAAAGAAATAATCATCACTTAAACTAAGTCTTATGAATAGAATTTTTTCTCACAGTTATTATTTGTAAATTTTGTTATATAATTTGTTCTAGAAATAATGTTATTTACATATTATAGATAGATTGAGACGATGGAATGACTGATTGATGAATTTGGATCCTTCCCCAAATCATCATGCAGTCAAAACCTTGCAACACCTTAACCTTACACTAGTTATTGCACAACAGAGACAGCAGAGGTATCGAGTGATGTTACTAACACGATAAATTTTTATACATCTACTTTTTTGTTGATATCTCACCACTCACATGTCTTTGTGAGTAATTTTTTCACATCTCTCACGTAAAACTTGGAGCATAAAAGGTAATTTGTAAGATTAGAGAGGTTGAAATGGAAAGAGTGGTGAAGTATGAAGGAGAAGGAGGCATGTGATTGAAGTGAAAAACAGGAATTAGACAGGCAAGAGTGTAGGAAGTGGGTTAGAGAAAGATGGGACGGGTCATATGCAACCAAACAACGTTAATATCTTCGAACTTTCTCCATCACTTTTTCATGCCTCGATATTGACGAGAGATAAATAATTTGTAACTAGTATAGTACAGTACCAAGCTAAGCCCGCTAGCTACACCTATATACAATAATGACACCACATGCTCATACCAGTCCACTACTCACAACACCATGTACATGCTGTAACACCTTTCACCATCAAACTCTTTGTTCTGTTGCTTCTCCACTCCATTTCATTGCCCTTATAATCATATCTCTTATCTCTCTCTTAAACCTTAATTTGTCTCATTTGCTTCAATTTGCTCCATCATCTGTTCCCTTCTTAGCATAAACACACAGACCAAATGTTGGTATGGGAAGCATACTCGGTCGGCTAAATATTTTGTATGGCCAAGATATATTCAGGGTTAAAGATGCTTTGACTAGTGTTTTACTGTGATTAGTGAGTTGATATTTCTGCTCTCACTCTTCAAAATGAATTAACTGATATACATAAATATGTTTCTGTCTTACTCCAGTAACATTCTTTATCTGTTGAAACTGAAATACCTTTGTAATCCCAGTTGCATGATTTGTGAGTTAATCCAATATCCAGTTAGCTTTCTTTACCAAAGTCATTCCTTTTCTATGATTTCTTGGAGGAATGCACAAGGAGTTGATGTTTCGTGATATCATGTGTGGAGTAATTATAAAACTTTCACTGCACTCGTTATGACAGAAATAAAAGCAATTCATCATAGTAAGTAAGTAGTAGGTTTCTTGGGAGGAAAAATGACTAACAAAACTAATATTGCAGAAATTTATGGTCCTACTGTGGACAAAAAAACACGACCAATTGAAGCAGTGATTACAACCTTAAACACGTGATTAATCTTAAGTTGCATCTGAAATAAATAGTACTTGTTTAAGACTGCACTGATACATAGTTGATTTGTACTTTCTCCCTAGGTAGGGTGCAGTTTAACAAAAGATGGAGTAATGATTTAAGGAAGTGTGAAGAATGAAGGTAATTAGAGAATGTGGCATTGTCCAATAAATTGAAGTATGAAGAGGGTCGCTGGGAATTAATTAAAGGGGCACCAGCTGTCCAATAGTGCGTGGCTATGCTTTCCACACACTTTCACCAATTTAGAATTTATTCGGAGTTACACTCCAAGCCTACTTTTTCTTTGGCAGCTTAGCCTTCCAATTCGGGAAAGCCTCTTCACTGCTCTCCACCTTTTTCTTTTTTGTTTGTATGAGTTTCTATTCACTGAACTCCCCTTTGGCCTTATTATTGCCTTTGCTCTTCCCTCTATTAATATCTGTGCTTGGAAAGGGAAGCAAAAGAAGATCCAAAGCAGTGTAGAAGCTAAGCTAAGCTAAGCTAAGCCAAACCAAGGTAGGTTAGTTGTGAGAGAGATCCATATCCATCGAAATCTCCAGATGGGTCGCGGCAAAATTGAGATAAAGTTGATTGAGAACCCCACCAACAGGCAAGTCACCTACTCCAAGCGAAGGAATGGTATCTTCAAGAAAGCTCATGAACTCAGTGTTCTCTGTGATGCCAAGGTTTCACTCATCATGTTCTCCAAAAACAACAAGATGCATGAATATATTAGTCCTGGCCTTACGTCCGTACCCTACTCTCTACTCTCTCTATCTCTTTCTATCCATCCAATATTTGCTTTCTCATCTTTTTCTTTTCTTATTTCACTTCTTGTTTCTTTCGAATCAGCACAAAAAAGATCGTTGATCAGTATCAGAAGACTCTGGGGGATATCGATCTGTGGCGTTCCCACTATGAGGTTAACCAACCAAGCTCTCTCTCTCTCTCTCTCTTTCTTTTTTCTCGGTTTTTGTGATTATATTGCTTATGATTTGCTTCCTGATTTTGTTATTATGTGTGCTCTTGCAATCAGAAAATGCTTGAGAACTTGAAGAAGCTGAAAGATATTAACAACAAACTCAGGAGACAGATCAGGTAAATAACATTACATGGTAAAGTATAGTCAATGTCTTTTCTACATGTGTTCACTGTTTTGGCATGAAGCTCATTGCTGGAGTTTTGTGAATTGAATAGGCACAGGATTGGTGAGGGTTTGGATTTGGATGAGCTGAGCTTCCAGCAACTGCGCACTCTTGAAGAGGATATGGTTGCTTCCATAGGGAAAATACGCGAGCGAAAGGTAAAAAAATTCACACTTGCTTCAGTTAAGTAGTTTTTGTTCATCAGCAAAAATAACAATTTGTATTAAGGATTAACGTAAACATTAGCTCAACTTTTGATCAGGATTAACATGCCAGTGTAAAAATCGAAGAGACTTCTTTAACTGTAAAGTTTGGAGACAGTCAAATTCAAAATCATGATCTAACTGTTATATAAGGTTCAATAATCTGATTGAGTCAAACTTTCCTTCTTAAAAACTAGAGCATTTGTATGAAATCAAAACACACCATGTGGATACCAACTATATTGTGTCATCCATAATTGGCTCAGTTTAGACTTTTCCCTTTCACTAGATTAAGATAACTTCTTAAGTGGCCTCTAAAATTGATAGCTCAAGAGACACAAGCCAGACACGAGTAAGTACAGGACCATACCTGTGAAGAGAATATGCAAAGAAAAGAAGGGTGCCAAGATGTTCATCCTTACAAAATCGAAAAACAGCAAACCTTATCAAACTGGTCAAGATAATGTTTCTTTTGTTAAACAATGGAATGGGAAAGAAATTTAAGAATTGTTGGTTTTCCTCCTTCCAATTCTGTAGTTTCCCATTTCTTCATCCTTTTCACTAGAACCATAAACTAGCCCTAAATTGGGTCTTTATTCTCTCATTTCAAACTATTCCTGAGTTTATCTGCCAATATTTTTGTGTTTCTTTTCTGTTGTTTCTTCTCAAGAAAGAGAAAAAGGAGTTATAAAACCAAGCTTCAAGTGAGGTTGCTAATTTAACTGCCTGACATGACTATTTATCTTTAGGTTAGGCTTTCAACTGATAATTTTCTTGCGCATTTTATTACACAGTTCCACGTGATCAAAACTCGGACAGATACCTGTAGGAAGAAGGTAAGCAATGTATTGTAATGATTAATTAACGAACAGCTCAAGTTTGGTAAGAAAGTTATTAATCAGCGTTTTTATTATAGTTTTGGTTCAATCTTGATAATGTGAAGAACATTGAATAATATACAGGTTAAAAGCTTGGAGCAGATGAATGGAAATCTTCTGCTTGAACTTGTAAGAACTTTGAATATCTTGGCAAATTAAGTTGAGTTGAACAGACATGAAAGTTAGTTACATATACATATGTTATTGTTTTGATTTGTTTTCATTGATGTGTGATTGACAATGGAATAATAAGAAGGAAAAGTGTGTGATCCATCCACAATTTCTTTTGCACGATGAAGGAGACGAGGAATCAGCAGTTGCACTGGCCAATGGTGCCTCCACCCTCTATGCATTCTGTCAGCACCATACTCATCTGAATCTTCCCTCACATCAGCACCAACACCATGGAGAAGAACCCTTTAAAACTGACGATCTGCGCCTCGCTTAATTGACTGCTACTTCAATTTGCATGCCTCAGTAGTAACCCATGTAAATTATATTAATGTTAACTAGCTGCTACCACTTCTTATTTATGCATGCATGCTTTCTACTATCTTCCTATTGGACCTCTCTATCTCTATCCAGGTAGAGAATTAACTACCTTATATATATGGTGTTTGCCTAGATTGTGGTCTGAAAAACAGCAAGAATGTATTTTATTTGGTATAATTATAAGTTTACCTTGAGTGAGTATGTTATGTTCCTTGGTTTTAATAAGTATATATAATCATATTACTTAGACACACCTAGTCTTCCTAATCAAGATTTATTAAAAATTAAAGACCTGGCAAAATAACTTTTAATATAGCTTATATACATATTAAAATTAGTTCCAAATGAAAACAATTCTTAAAATGAGAAATGATATATAACACTATCTTAACCTTAAGATTAAAATCAACAGGGTTAAGATAGAAAAATAGTTTAAATTTAAATCACCCACCTTTCTACTCTTTCTCCTGTTTACTTCCAGTGTCACAGTTGCATACTGTTGTTACACACATTTGTCTGCAAGTCTCCTCATTTACTGTAATAAAATTACAAATTTGTATAAGGATTGAACACTCACCTGATCAGATAGAGAACTATGTAACAAGGGATAATATTAAAAGTTTATTCATCAAACCAGCTCCTTCAACCTACCACTTAGGTGTCATTATATTCAATCCTATCTCGTTTAGTCCTCCAAATTGTGAACAAAAAATAAGCTCAGGATAAGTTGAACCTATGAATTTAGAAAATTGCGGATTTTTTAAAAAGTTTTGATTTTTAGGTTTTTTTTTTTTTTTAATATTCTGTACATTTAAGAGGAGACATGGGATAGGAGGGTAGGTAATTAGGTATGTTGAGGATGTGAGAATGTTTGGCGATGAGAGAGAATCTGTACCAGATTAAGGAGAATAATCCGGTTAAGATAAAAAAAAATTCATACTCTACATACACTTATTTTTCCCATTTTTTGTTATGTTTTATGCATAAATAGTACAAATTATTAGCCTCCCACCCAATAATGGAGTTCAAAAACTGGTTTAGTTCAGGCCCGGCCTTAGACAGCTTAGCCCTCTTCCCGAACTGGGCCCAGCTGATCAATTCATTCAACGGGCTTCAAAATTTCAATCCTAACTTATTCATTTAATAGGTGACAGTTAAATATGGACAAAGAACACAGGTTGTTAAGTTGTTCAACTCATGTCAAGGGATTCAACTAAGTTGATTGATAAGTGTTTAGGTTGTTGTAAAACTTTCCTTTTTTATGATTAAAATAAAAAGTTGTTTAGATAATATGTTTAACGGAATAGTTAATTCACTTCTAACAATTCATAGACTTGACCATTTTATTTATTTAAATAAACAATATTAGAATAACCATTTTAATTATAATTGTGTAGTTCAATCATTGACATTCCAACACCTGCAAAATTTGTTATACAAGTAAATATCGAATACTGATATTATTGTCAAAAGCTAATATAATTTTATTTTTTATTTTTTAAGTGAGTAACTCAAGGTGTATTTGTTGTTCTCTTTCTTTATGTGTATATCTTTTTAGTAATGATATTTTAACACTTTTTTATTTCACAACTTGTTATAATAATGTAATAATATGAATATTTAAATTCAAAAGATGAGTAGTAATATGTTGACGACTAATATTATCTATACAATCATTTATATAATTACTTGTCAAAATATTATTGATTAAAATGTTAGTGCTATTATATTATTATAAAAGAGTAGTGAATTGGTTGCACATAAAAATGGGTTTCCAAACCATCATTCTCCTAAGAAGACCATTTTTAAGTGTTATATTATTATGATATTATAGTGAGGTTATTGAGTAATTATATTCAGAGTAAAGGGTGTCAAAATATTATTAGAGCTTTCTTTCTTTTTTTTAGTTAATACCATCAATTCCAGGTTGCACAAGCAGGTGATATTGACATTTTGTGTTCCATCCCATCCGTAATTATAAATAAATAATCATCTCGTCACTTTTAAAGTGTGATTTAGTTTTTTTCAATTAAGAATATAATTTTTTTATTATGATAAAATATTTATAATATTTTATTTATATGTTATTTCATAATAAATATATATTTAAATTAATTATAATAAAAAATAAAGTTATAAATAACAAAAAATAGTTAATGCTTTCTTAAATTTAAAGATAAACGGAGAAAAAGAGAATAAGTTTTTAAAAATATATGACAATTTGAAGCATAATTAATTATTAAAGTGTATCACAATGTTTTTTAGTTAATGATAAGTGTGAGATTGAAGTAAAAGATAGAAGTTAAAGAAAACTTGGATTTACATAATTGTTGCTCATATAGCGATCATTGAACTGAAGAAATGATGCATGTACCAAATATATGACTTAGGGGGACACCTAATCTATCAAATACTCTGATTTTCCAGCAATGGTTGGGTAAGTTGGTTGGAAGCAACCATAGAAATTATATATTTGCAAAAGATAGAAAAGTGATTTGAAAGACTTTGCGAAAGTTTAAAGTTATGATAAAAATGTCTAAGCACAAATAACTAAGCTTTAGCATTGGGACCCAAAGTCCAAACGAAAGGGAAGAACTTTACAACCAGGTTGCCTGAATATTCACCAACCTTACATAGTTTCTTCTATTTAACGACTACCCAATTAGGTACTAAACTACCAATTATGAAACTACCTATTTTAAGCTTTCAAATTCATGCTCATGTTTTTTTAAAATATAATATCACATTTTCCAACCACAATTTATCAATAGTTGGATAATACTAAGCGGGGCCCTGCCGAGATGAAACTACATAACGGCTAGCCCAGCTACATGATATATACTAAAAAAAAATACTACTAACCTAAGATTCATATACATATAAATATAAATATAAGTACCCACAACATCACTAATCCCTGTACAAAGTCCCAGAAAAAAGAGTTGTACCTTTCTCGTTTCTATAAACAATCAAAATACATAAAAAAAATATATATGAATTTAGAAAAGGTTGGTGCACCAGACAAGCATCTGAGTTCAGTTCTATCCGTGAAGCCACTCACCCACAAAAGTTCTCTAACTGCTTAAAGAGGAAGAAGCCTACGCTCCACAAAAACCCACCTTTCTCTCTTCTTTCTCGTTTCTTCCATCGCCATCAAAATCAGAAAGTTGAAAACTTGAATGGGGTCTCTCTGTGTCCCTCTATCTGCGATCATCGCAATTTGGTGTCTATTATTGGGTGCTGAATCGAAAACACATTGGGGAGATGCAGAGGTTCTGAAGGAGCTAAAGCAAGGTTTGGAACCAGCTTCGGTGATCCCAGGCTCTTGCATCAGTTCCTGGGACTTCACCGTGGACCCCTGCGACAACCTCTTCGGCGACAAATTCACGTGCGGCTTCAGATGCGACGTCGTCGTTTCAGGCCTCAGTCGAGTCACCGAACTTGCGCTGGACCAAGCAGGTTATGTTGGCTCTCTCACCTTCACATGGAACCTTCCTTTTCTACAAACACTCGATCTCTCCAAAAACCACTTCTCCGGCCGAATTCCCGATTCCTTTTCAAACCTAACTCGCCTCCGCCGACTCAGTCTATCTGATAACTCCTTCTCCGGCGAAATACCCCCTTCCCTCGGCACACTCCCCAGCCTCGAGGAGCTTTACCTCGACAACAACAACCTGCGAGGAACAATCCCACAAGGCTTCCACAACCTTAAAAGACTCGAACTCCAATCCAACAAACTCAACACCCGCTTACCAAACTTGGACACCTTCACAAACCTTAAATACCTCGATTTAAGCGGTAACTCCATTGCCGGAGAGTTACCGGCGTCGCTCCCTGTTTCTCTGGTTCAGATATCAATTCGGAACAACCTTTTAAGCGGTGTCTTGTCGAGTGAAAGCTTCAGGAGTTTGACGAGGTTGCAGGTGGTCGATTTCAGCTCCAACCGAATGAGTGGCTTCATTCCTTCGGTTTTCTTCGAGCTTCCGTCGTTGGAGCAGTTGACGCTGTCCTTCAACGAGTTCACGAAGGTTGAAGCTCCCTACAAGGGAGTGGAGTCGCGGAGCGGACTTATAGCGGTTGATTTGAGCAACAACAGGCTTGAGGGGTTTCTGCCGTCGTTCATGGCGATGATGCCGAAGTTATCGTCGTTGTCGTTGGAGAATAACGTGTTCACAGGGCGAATAGCGACCCAATTCGCGGAGAAAACGGTGTCTCCGAAAACGGGAGTGTCTCCGTTGGGGAGGCTTCTGTTGGGGGGGAATTACTTGGTGGGAGGGATTCCTCGGCCCTTGTTAACGTTGAAACGCGATTCTGCAAACGTGAGTTTGGTTGATAACTGCTTGTACAGGTGTCCTCATAGTTTCTTTTTCTGCCAAGGTGGACAACAGAAGTCATTGACACAGTGTAACAGATTTGTCTCAACCAGTGAATAATTTTATTTATTTATTTTTTTACTTTTCTCGTTGTTGATTTATGATGACATATCTTATCTTAAATAATGTATAAATATATGACTCTATCATTGTTCATGGGATGGTTTTGGTCAACGCTAAGATTTTGTCCCTCCCAATCTTGCAACTTGCAGCCACGTGAACCATGGGGAATGCATCGTGACCACTTGGTTTTTGAGTTTGTAAAAACATTACATGACTGTAAAGAATCGTTTCATAAAATGTGAAAAAATTAGTCAGAAAGTTAAGTTTGAAGACTGTCTTTTTAAATTACGAAGAATTTAAGGATTTACTCTACGAAGTTTGATAAGCACAATAGGTTTGGCAAATAAATTTTCTTGGTTTAGGAGTTCTTAATGGATGTAGTTTTTAAATAATTGAGACCATGAGTGTTGCGGAAAAGATATAACCCATCATCAAACAGTCTAACTTCGGGCTTGGATCAAGCTCAGATGGTAGTCCATTAAGAGTTTTCAAGGAGTTTGTTTAGCAAAATGACTTTGATCCTTTTGTTCATGGCTTCACCTATGGGTTTAAGGAAAAATAAAATAAAACGAAAGGATTTTATAAGTAGTTAAAAATAAAATAAAATAAAAAAGTTAATTATTTACAAAGACACAAAAGTAAAGACAAATTAGTAATTTACATAAGGAAGTCAGCATCTCTCTTGTTAAAAAAACAGGCTTATTTAAAAAAAAATGATATTATTTTATGAAGTCAAAATGTATTCGGGTCTAATCATAATATGTCATAAGATGCAATAAAAAAATAAAATGTTAAGAATTTTTAATGTTGATATCTCATTGTTTAGTTATTCATCTATTTTAATCATCTATTTTAATAGAATAATGGTACAAGAACAACAAGAAGCACCAGTGGTCTAGTGGTAGAATAGTACCCTGCCACGGTACAGACCCGGGTTCGATTCCCGGCTGGTGCAGTTCTATTTTTTTTCTCATTCTAAAAGCTGGTTGTGAACTCTCTCTCCCTCGCAGTGTCGTTGTCTTGCTGAACTGTGCTTTTCATCCAATGTTGTGAGCCCCATCAATGAGAAATTTTTTTTATTATCAAATATTATATATGCATAAATAAGATGTTTTTACCCCACTGTTTTGATTTCACATCCTTTAACAACTGTAAATAATAATATATTGAATTAAATTATTGAATATAAAAAAAATGAGTTGTAGAATGGGGGTGCAAAAATTTTTATAGTATCAAACAAATCAGTATTATATATGTAAGACAGAATCATAAAATCTTCTAACAGTGGCTAAAGTTTGCTTAAAACTCCACATGCCAACCTTAGTGTTGTGTTATATGGTCAATTAGTGTGATCCATCCGTAGCCTAATACATTATATTGCTAGTCTTGCTTTCTTGACTATGACCCATTCATGAGTTTCCCACTTATCTTATTTCTTAAAGTTGCTGGAAATGAAACGTGTCCTGGTATGGTGGCACTATTAAGAGTCTCATCTTCCATTAAATTTATTTAGTTAGCATACTCATATGCTACTACTACACCATTAATTTAGGCCACAGTCAAACAACAAATAATAATCGGCATCCAATTAAATGTGATATATATGGTACCACATTCAACAAATTTCTAAATATAACTTTTACTTAAAGATATTCATTTCAACGTTGATATATATAATAAACAAACAAACTATGGTTTAATTCACAATATTGCAACAACTATGGTGATATTAATTGGAATCATATTACATAAAGTCATTGCTATATTAGAAAATGATGAAAAATTAATTTAGAAGAGTTAAAAAATGTTAGAACGATGATAAACTTTTGATAAAAATTAAGAAGACTTTTAAAGTTATTACATATAAGTCAAGGATAAGGTTAAGGTTAGGTCATTAGCAATTAGGAATTGTGAGTACATGTCACACATAAATTTAGGAATATTTTTTTTTATTATTTGACTTTTGTTTACTCACTTCACTTTATACATAATATAATTTGCAGGCTTTGTGGTTGTAACTCTTATACAAAATGGAGGAAAAGAGAATTAGGCAAATGAGGAACAAAATGCGTGTATTTAACCAATTAAAAAGATTTAGCTAACCATTCATGTTATTACACGAGCTAAGGAGAGTTAAGGAAATTTCTTCCTTAGTATCTTACATTAATATTATGATAATCTTGTTTAAAAATTATGCTTTTATGTTTCGTATTTGAAAAGGTGAAGTGTATCAATAAAAAATATTTGTATTACTGAAGTTTTTTTATGTTTTTTAGGTTAGTCCAAATAATTTTTTTAGTATTTTTTTATAGACTTACTTAATTTATTTCTTCGTCTTTCTTAAAAGATAATTGATTATGGTATTTTAGTTGAGAAATAATATTTCGTATTTTATCTTCTTTTTTTAACAAATACTTATTTTAGAATTTGAATATTAATTATCAAAAATATTTAATTCATCTCATCAATTATAATAATTTTAATATATTATTATTATTAACAGAAGTATTTGACACACCTTTTGAAACTAAAAATAAATAATTATATATTAAATTTGTATTATCTACAATTCATTTTGTATAGACGTATAAAACTTGTTACTTATATTAGATTTGTATTTATAACCTATTTTCCATAATACATAAAACTTATTACTCAGTTACCTTTCTTAATAACAACTACCCAAACGCGAATCAATTAGTATGAACGATATTATTTAATCCTATATTAGCATAATAATATGAAATCAAGATCTTCATTAGCCGGTCAAAATAAATTAGTTGAGTTTATAACATTTCACAATCAATCTCTATGGCTTCGTGACTCGTGTCAGACCAAGTTATCAACAATATAGTACATTGAGTAACTGTTCCACAGGGCGACAAAATACTTTATTTGTTCATAATGCTTCCAGTCCATTTCTGTAAAATTGGATTAACTCACTAGTTAAAATAATGCTGTAATTAAATTGAATAAAAAATATTACAAGACGATATAACATAATATATATTTAATAAAAATAACATTAAATCAGTTAGATTTTTGAGATAACTTTAGAAACGTAGTACATTGAGTGAGGTTCCTTAATAGTGGTAAATACGTGTCCTAACTCCTCTATGTGTTTCCCATTTCTCACTGCCTAACTCTTTCTTCGTGTTTACTTCTGAGGAAAAAGCCTTTAGTTGGAAACTCCAGAGAGTACCTTATCTTGGGTTTTCTTTATCGCTTTCTTCCTTTACGTACAAACAAACTCAAGCCAACAAGACCAGAGCCACACCCTGCTACGTTTAACTTACTTATTTTGCAACTCCTTCTTTCAATGTTACGCTACCAAAATTGAAGACAACAAGCCAGTTTCCCTCATCTACCCTTTAGTACATGAAAAATGTTCTGCAAAATTTCTTAGAGATATCATTGGACGTTTTGGTATTTTGGTAATTCTATCACAATTTTATTTTGATAAAACATTGAATAGGTTAAACAATATGAAACTTCTGAGTATATAAAAACAATAATGATATTTTAGTATGTTTGAATAATGAATTATTGATTTATGTGATGAGGAATTTTCGAGTTTGTGACATACAAATTATGGTATCTCTAAGTCTGTTGTCGCTCTTTTTTGGAGCCAGGCTTCACGTGCCTAGGAGTTCCCTTTGTCATTCCTTTCTTGCTGGTTTCGTCTCTTTCAGGAGTAGGATATAAGTTTGATGTGATATAAAGATTGGTCTGAAAAAATAAATTAGACTTTAAATTATAATTTTTACTACTCTTTCTTAAATTAGCTTTCCATACCGTAGTTATTTTTGTTGGGCAACCAGTTTTTCTTAAATATGGGTTTCATCACAATAGTGAACTTTCCACACAAAAATGATAAAAATAAAGAAAATAATCACTTTCAAAATTTGCATTTTTAAAACTTCTTTTTTTTTAAAAAATATTCTTTTTAAATGGTCGGATTTGAAATTGGACATCTGAACTACGAAATAAGTAAATCATTCTTATATAAATAGATGACAACAAAATATATCATATACTTTTGTGCGTGAGTCAACTCTTATAACTGGTGGGTTTTGGAAGGGTGGATGTGAATTGTTAAAATTAAAGTTTGTTTAATATTCTTACTATAATAATAAAATTTCTTTAATATGGATTTATATGAAATGTGAGCCTAGATGACGCTGATGTTGACATAACCAGACAAACTCATCCACATAAACAATTCTAATTAATCTTTTCATTATAGTTAATGACATCACACCTATGTTTAACTAGCTTATTTATAATTTTTCCCTTTATACGCTTACATAATCTACAGAATTTAAATTTTGTTTCTTGTTTTTTTTTTTATTTTAGCTTCTTAATTTTTTATTATTTATAATGATTTAATATATTTTAAAATTAAAATTTAATAACATTATCAATAATAAAGTAAACAAATTGAAATTAAATAAACGGAAATTTAAAAATCAAAATTATAGATAATTAAAAAATAGGAACTAAATTACAGATTTTTTAAGATACAGAAATTAAATTATAATTAAAGGAAATCCTACTTAAACAATTTTGTGTTAAAATTTACTTAATCTAATCCAATTCTTCATAGACGGTACATTAAACAAGTCAATCCATAAGTACTCATTTCAATATATATATATATACACCCCAAGTACAATTATCCTAAAATCAGTAGTTCCTAAAATAATATACATATACGTAAACTCTAAAATACAATACTAGAAAGAACATAAAAATTCTTACTTTGGTCTTTTCATGCTTATGCTCCATATAGAATGATTATATACTAATATAAACAAATAAAGATAAACTAATATAATAGTTATCAATGTTAAAACAATTTTTATTTGAAATATATAAATATATAATTACTCAATCCAATACATTCATGTAAAACAGAAGCATGGAATACTTACAATCCAATACACATCATAAAATACATATCACAACATAAATAGTTAATGTACATATTTCTACATATTTTCACCATAAAACTCACTTTTACAAATAAATATAAAACTCATTTGTACATATTTTCATCATAAAAAATGATACAAAATAATTATTCAAAATAAGTAATGTGTTTCATTTCCTAAGTTGATAATAAAAGCAAAAGCCTATAAAGTATATATTAAGAGATTGATGAAATATTATTTCTCAATTGTTATTTTTTCTTAGAAATTTTAAATGATATTTGTTTTTATTCCTCTTATGCGCATAATAACGTTGTATGAATGTTTTATACACATAATTATTGCTCAAGAGATTTAGTTGTTTTAATTATAAAATACAATGAGTATAAAATGTTTTGAAATTTATATATCTGATAAAAAATATTAAAATTATAGTTTAACAAAAAAAAATCATTAAACTAAAAGCCATCCATAAAAAATTATAATTTTCATAACACGAGAACTAATATGAAATAATAGAATAATAACATGTATAAATTCATATTATAATGATACAAGAAAAAAATTGACACGAGCATGTTAAAAGAAATGTTGTGTTAAACCAAGTTGATTGGATAAGTTTTTTTTTTTTAAAAAAAAAAAAAAAAAAAAA
>Ga0209700_104243_pt1 | contig 26173 bp, 20 predicted proteins | sample SiratroredBW_FD_187528 | JGI IMG/M metagenome (GOLD analysis project Ga0209700, IMG submission 187528) | Root nodule microbial communities of legume samples collected from California, USA - Siratro red BW (SPAdes) (version 2) | ecosystem: Host-associated > Plants > Roots > Nodule | place: USA... | reverse complement strand
AAAAAGTTTTTTTTTTTCTTTTTAATAAAAAAAAAAAAAGTGACACCTGATCAATCTCTTTCTGTTTTGATATTTGTTTTATAAATTTTGTAATTGTTTTGGTTTGGAATTTGCCAATTCTGGAATCCATGAAATTTGCCTCCATTTTCGGCTTATGGAAGTGGTGTTGGACCATGTTCTCAATTGCAATGTTGTTACATGAATCCATATACACCCAAATTTCATTTCTTTTTCCTATTTTATTTTTATTTCCTGACATTGGCTTCATCTACATGCCTCTTTTCTCCATGTGATCATTTTTCTTCTTCTGTTGAAGAGACTGAACCTGATAACTTGTTGAAGAAACATGTTGAACATGGCTTCATGCATGTTTTCCTTAGGACTAAAAGATGATGGCATGAGATAACTGAAAGAATCTTAAGGTGACAAAAATTTTACATTTTTTAATTCATTTTCCATAATGCATTTGCATCTAGAATTTGGATTTTAGAACCTGAAAATAAAGTGTTTAATTTGGAAAACATGCATCTTTGAGATCACAGGTTGGAATGGATTGTCATGGCATTTCACATCATAGCTCTCCGAACAGGGAGCATGAAGGGCGTAATGAAGCGGTTTTCTTGCATGGTGACTTGGATCTGTGGATAATTGAAGCCAAGTCTCTTCCAAATTTAGATTTATCTTCTGAAGCAGTCAGAAAATGTTTGACTATGGGCAACATGTGTCATCCTCCATTTATGAAAGGACTAAAGTCACACTCTGGAAAAGATAAGATGATAACAAGCGACCCTTATGTTTCAGTATGCATAGCTGGGGCAACCGTTGCTCGAACTAGAGTGATTCCTAACTGTGAGAACCCTTTGTGGGATGAGCAATTTATTGTGCCTGTTGCTCACCCTGCTCAGAAAGTGGAGTTCCTTGTGAAGGATAATGATATTCTTGGGGCTGAACTCATTGGAGTGGTGGAGATACCCGTTTACAAGATAGTTTCAGGAAATACTATCAATGATTGGTTTCCCATCATTGGTCAGTATGGAAACTGCTTAAAACCCTATCCTGAATTGCATATTTCTGTTCAATATAAGCCAATTGGGGTGAACCGTTCAGAAAAAATGGTTAATGAGGATGGGACAGCATATTTAGGAGTTCCTAAGACCTATTTCCCTCTGAGGAAAGGAGGGAGTGTGACTCTATATCAAGATGCACATTTACCAGATGGTATGCTACCTGAAATTCCACTTGAGGGTGGAAAAGTGTTTGAGCAAAGTAAATGTTGGGAGGACATATGCCATGCAATTTTGGAAGCTCATCACATGATATACATTATAGGATGGTCAGTTTACCACCCAGTGAGGCTTGTCAGAGAGGCAACAAAACCATTACCTTCAGGGGGAGAGCTTTCACTTGGAGAGCTGTTGAAGTACAAGTCACAAGAAGGACTCCGAGTGGTTATGCTGATTTGGGATGACAGAACTTCACATGACAAGTTTCTTTTGAAAACAGTAATCTCTTTACCCTCACCAGAATGATGTCTGTTCATGTCTATTGAATTATTGGATGATATTACTTTCATACCATAAAGTTGTTCATAGAAAGGTCCTATTCAGGATAAATGTGGGTTCTGAAGTAAAAGATAGTTATTTTTCTTCTTTATGGTGGTGGATTTGCTTAGACTGCCTTGTGCATCATTATAGTAATGAGGTGCCAGGCTCTTGATTTTCCTTCATGGATTGTTGTAATGTAGATATGGTTGCATAACAACTTTGTATTATCTTTATTGCAGGATGGTGTCATGCAGACTCATGATGAGGAAACTAAGAAGTTTTTCAAACATTCCACTGTTCATTGTGTGCTATCTCCACGTTATGCAAGCAATAAGCTCAGTATTTTCAAGCAACAGGCATGGAGTTCTTGCATTTGAATCTAGTAGTGTACTTTTTCCTTTTCAGCTAAAACTCAAAAACAATACTAATTTGATTGAATCATTTGGTCCAGGTTGTGGGAACCCTCTTTACACATCACCAGAAATGTGTGCTTGTAGACAGTCTAGGTTCTGGGAATAATCGGAAAATAACCGCTTTTATTGGTGGTTTGGATCTATGTGATGGTAGATATGATACCCCTGAGCATCGGCTTTTTCGTGATATAGATACAGTTTTTCATAATGATTTTCACAATCCTACTTTTCAAGTAAGTTTTTATTGTAAACATTGTTGAATTCAAAGAATAAAGTACCAGGGAATTTTATAAACTGTCTTTATTGTGGCATGTTTGTGTGCTGAATTTTGTCAACAATAACGTCAAATAAAGGGAAAAAATATCATGGGAATTTACGTTGCAAACTGTGTGCTACTATGCAGCAGCTAAGTTCGAATTCGTGTGCCCCAAGGCAACCATGGCATGACTTACATTGCAAAATTGAAGGTCCAGCAGCATATGATATATTAACCAATTTTGAACAAAGATGGAGGAAGGCCAAAAAATGGCGTGACTTCAGGCTCAAAAAGGTGACAAACTGGCATGATGATGCTTTGCTTCGGCTGGACCGAATTTCATGGATTGTCAAACCTGCTCCTTGCCCCAATGGTGAAAAAGCTGTTTATGTAACCGATGAAAATGATCCTGAGACTTGGAATGTGCAGGTATGGAAATACGTCCATAGAATCTGATGACATGTACCATCCTTCCTCATAAAGTTCAGAAAGATTATGAACTACCATTAAATACAGGTGTTTAGGTCCATAGATTCTGGATCTGTAAAGGGCTTTCCAAAGGATGTGGACAAAGCTAAGGCTCAGGTAAGGTTGTAAGTATATTGACAAAGTGATTCCCCTTTATACTTTGAGTGCATATTGTTTTCATTAACTTCACATTGGGTGTTTATTCAAGTTATATTGAGATAAATTAGTCATCAACTTCCTTTTTTTCAGAATCTTTTGTGTGGAAAAAATTTGAAAGTTGATCAAAGCATCCATACTGCTTATGTAAAAGCAATAAGATCTGCCGAGCACTTTGTATATATAGAGAATCAGTATTTTTTGGGCTCCTCCTATCATTGGCCTTCATATAAAAATAAAGCAGGTAGATAAACTGATTAGCATTTATTAGTTTTTGCATTGCTACAATATCAAAATTCCAAAAATCTGTTGTGTTGCATGTTATATTTGTAGATTTTGAAAAAATACACTGCAACTGTAAGGTCAATTTCTTACCTCAACAGGTGCAAACCACTTGGTTCCCATGGAGTTGGCATTGAAAATTGCTGGTAAGATCAGTGTAAATGAACGTTTTTGTGTATATATAGTTATACCAATGTGGCCAGAGGGTGTTCCAACAAGTGCTGCTGTTCAAGAAATTTTGTTCTGGCAGGTCAGACCAATTTTCTAGTTTGTATTCCCCCTTTTTTTTTTTATTCTTGGGTTTGGCATAAGAAATACGATTGAACTTTGAAAGGTAATTAATTATTACAACCTTTGTATTTGAAATTTGATTGACTATAGGGACAGACAATGTCTATGATGTACAAGATTGTAGCTGATGCCCTTGCAAAAGCAGGTCTCTCTGATCAGTACCATCCACAAGATTATCTCAACTTTTACTGCCTTGGAAAGAGAGAACCCCAATGCTCACATATTTCTTCAACACCAAATCCATCTGAGAACCGCGCTCTGGTAAGCTAAACTACCTTCTTTTTTCTTAACCAATAGTGTTAACATTGCATTGCATGCATGCAGTTTGAAATATTTATGGAACTCTTCTATTAGAATTTCTTGACGTGTTTGCTTGCTTTGAAAATTCAACAAGTTAATTCTTGTTAGAGTTTGTTCATTCATCAAACAGTTGGTGCACCATTTCAATTCTACAAATTGACTAGAACTTTTATGGTGGTGGTAGTGAACCTAACAACTTGACCTTTAGGAAGCTCATTGTGCCCACTCTATGCCTGTTTTTGTTAGAAACAAGAGGAGAGAGAATTCAGGAAGACGATGATGGCAAAAGAAAAACAAATTTAATTCATCGTAAGAACCGTCACCCAAAGAGAGAATATAAACCCACGTGACAAGACACGTAAGCACATGGCATATGCACCACCAATAGACAACGTTGTTTTGTAAACTAACAAAAAAGTTACAATCATTAAATATATTCTATTATAAAAAAAAAACATATTTCAAAAATACTGAATATTATTTTGCATCATCAAGAAACTGTTTATTACTCCTTTTAAATTTCTTCACATTAATGCTCAATGATTACAATTACTGTAATTTTCTACGTTGTTTTAGAGATCTTGAAAGTAATTTAATTTATTTTTTTCAAAAATCCTGTTTTGGAAATTGTAATGTTAAGTTTTTGTCCCTTTAAAGATTGGATAAAAATTTAGAATCTGAAAGCAAAGAATGCCGATCTGTTTTGGAGTAATTTAATTTATTTATTTATTTATTCTATGAAAAAAAAAACACATTTATTAGAGGAAAGAATGGAAATTTTCTGGTTCAAGAAAGTATATCTAAATAAGATATTCTATCTTGTATTGATTTGATTGGTTTTTTTTCTGTAAAAAAAAAAACATATTTCCCTCTTTCCCTAAATAAATCAAGAAAATCCCTAATATTCCCAATCAAATCTCTAATATATATATATATTGCATGAAAGTGCCATGTCTCGTACCACATTTCTCATTTAGGGTTTCCACAAGCATATGCATATAAGCGCTCTTTAAGATAAAGCTTGTTCGCAAGACTCTTTGTCATATATAAAGATTTCAATTTGGTTCATAATGCTGCAGCATCAATAGTTTCGCTGGCTATTTCACGAAGCGCTTTGAACAAACAGTTTTTTTTTTTTTTTTTTTTATCCGCCTAGACAAACAAAGTTGAATGGCCAAAAGCGTTTTCTTGTCAAACTTGTCTCATTGCTTATCAGTCGTAGAGGCCAATTTCCTTGACTTCCCATCCAAAGTTTCTTTCATCTCTCTCATTTGGACTCTCCAAATAGAAAAATTAATTTTGCCCTCAAACTTCTCAATCTCAAACTGGATAACAGTTGACATGATAAAATTCTTAACTGGAATAAGTACTCTGATACTACTTGTTATGCTATATGTGGTATGCAGAAGCATGACATCAGTTTGAGAGTAATATAATCTATCTTACTACAAAAAGAAGAGAAATTATCATTTAAGGGAAATTAAATTACCTGCCATTCCATGTGAGAAATGATCTTATACATAAAGACACATGAACACCAACTACAGGAGAGGATCATTAATATCCCTCCTTAGTCCTTTATATTTGTTGATTTGATTAATTCTGTAAAGTAGGAAACATAGATAAAATTTATTTGATTTATTTCTGTAGCATGAGCTACAAGTATCCCTAGGGTTCTCTCTCGAGCAAATTAAAACTAATATGTTTAAGCATTACCATGGTCATACTCTGTTTTAACATTTACCCACCTGTTTGGACAAGCATGAAATAGGAAGCCAATGTCTTGGTGTTAAGGGCATACAAATATAGCCATAAATAGATTATGTCCTGACTATTTAAAACTCTAATCTAATTACAACCTACTGTATATGTTAAGTTTGTTAACTTTTACAATAAATAAAAAATCATATTACCAGTAACTTTTGATTGGTTGACCGTGTAAAACATTTTACACTAGTAGTGTTTGATCGTTAAACTCGTGAAGAAAATAGGCATATAATGTGAGGTTCTGATGTTTTTATGTCAGTCAAAAAAAAAAAGCTTTACACGATGATTGACGAGTAATGAGCACTGGCTCCTTCTTGTCTAGCAGAAATGAAGTTCGTGGAGTGAAGAGATTGAAGTCCTTTCATTCATATCTAGATCTGTGACTCATTAGTACAAAAGTTAATTTAAAAGGTAACTTAGTAAGTTGAGTCATAAAACGTTTTAACGACTAACATGTTGATGATAAAATAAATTACAAAATTGTTTATTTGATGGTCGTCTGGATCAAATTCCTTAGACTTTATTAATGGACGGAAAATACACCTGAAAGGAAGAACTAAAAGAGAAAAAAAAAATGTTATATTTCTCATATTTTTCCTTCTGATTTTACCATTTCTAACAGCTTACTCTGATATGGCTTTGATGATCTTTTTTGATTGTATCTGAGACAGTAAATATGCCTCCCACAACACATGATGATCTGGACTATCTAGCACCTGCTATATTTTATAGGAATACTTGCTTTGTTCCGAGAAAATTAGAAGAAACATAGAAATAATATAAAATAAAAAGAACAAAAACATGGAAGAAGTGTTTCAACATTATACAATGACTATTCCTTTAGAGAAATAATCATTTGGTACATGGAATGGAACTCCATTTGCAAACCTTTTGTCGTGTGGTGATAGTTTATGATCATATTGTTATTCTCCCTTTCTTTGATCAGGTAGCAGTAAAAAAATTCAGACGTTTTATGATTTATGTTCATGCGAAAGGAATGATAGTTGATGACGATTACGTAATTATTGGATCAGCAAATATTAACCAGAGATCACTAGATGGTTCAAGGGACACAGAAATAGCTATGGGAGCTTATCAACCAAAATACACATGGACAGAAAAGAGACCATATCCACGTGGCCAGGTTTGAAGCTCCAGCTACATTTTGTTAATGATATAGAATAGTTGTTAATGAGATATAAGGGTCTCCTGAAAAAGGTTTTTTTACAAATTCCTACATTGATTGTGTTGGTGTAGGTGTATGGATACAGAATGTCACTGTGGGCTGAGCACCTTGGAAGTCTTGACCATGTGTTTAGTGAACCTCAGAGCCTGGAATGTGTTAGACAAGTGAACAAAATTGCAAAACAAAACTGGGCCATATATGTGTCCGAGGAAGCCAATTACATGAGGGGACATTTGATGCAGTATCCGGTTAAGATCAGCAAGGATGGAAAAGTGAGTGCACTGGATGATTATGAGTCCTTTCCTGATGTCGGTGGAAAAATTCTTGGATCACCAAATTCACTTCCCGATGCACTAACCACCTGATTAAGCAAAGCAAGTCTTGGAAAATTAACCTACAACAGCTGCTAAAGAATTGCAGCTCAAGAAAACGGTAAAGCCAAATCATACACTTTAAATTATCTTAACAAGCATAGTATGTAACATTATGGAATGGCCCTATTGTGTATTTGATAGTGAGTGCATAAATGACTCTTATATTTATATAGGATTGTGAAATACAATACTTTAGTACAGAACATTTTCTCTCAGGGGACTGAGTATTAGTTTTCTTCTTTTTCCAATCATAGATTTTGACAATATGAGAAGAAACAATACCAGAACCATATACCAAAAGGTTTCACGTTTGTTAAGGTGAGATGATTGGTAGTTTGGTAAATGTCGAGACCATGTCTTTCCTTGTACAGCCCTTCAAATATCATTCCTTTTTATATTCTTCATCAGAGAAATAAGTAAACAAGGAGCATGATTGTTTATATAGAAGTTAGAATCTGCTAACATCAATCTACCTTTTGTTTGATAAGCAGATAATAGTAAATGAATGCACTTTTATTACTATCAACAATTACTTCTCACATTAGTGGTTAAATATGTCTCCCAAATGATAAATTTTATCACGAAGTTATTGAAATGATTAATAGTGACTAACTTTATCTAGCAATTTTTTATTTCACAAATATGAATGTGTTATATATACAATTATCAATTTGTACGTGCGAACGATATGTGGATGTTTTTAATAAAATTTATTTTTTCTATATAATTTTTTTCCTTGAAAAAACCTAAAAGGTAATTATTAACTTACAATTAGGATTCTCTAACTAGTGTTCACACATGGTTAATCGTGTACAAATATGATTAACTTTTTCTTACAAGTAGTTAAGATTAAATAAATGTAATGGTAAATGTCTCTCAAATGGTTAATGATATCATGAAATTATTAAAATGTCTAACAATCATTTGTAAGAAAAAGTTAATGTAAGAAAACGTGTGTGTAGCATAATTTATTTTGCATTAAGGCTTTTAACGAATTTATGGTAACTTTTTGGCATTTTTTGAAACTAGCTGGCAACAACAAAAATTGGCAACTTAAATGTTTTAGTCTAAGCACGCCACTTTTCAACCTATGCTATGACGTTAATTTAAACATCATACATATTATATTAATGTTTATGCTTAAACTTATGGCTAGAAAAGGAATTCAAATGTCAAAAATCTTCAACGATAAGGAATACAGCTATGATGAAAAAAATAAAATAAAACTACAAATTAAATCGGTGAGAATTTATCATCTGCCAGTCAATCAAAATGATGGGGGATGGCATAAAATGAATTATTGTGAAGATTGAACGGTAATAGTGTTGAGATTCTCTTCTCTCTTTTTTTTTCAATTTTAATCATTTACCATTTTTTATTTTAATTAACTTTTTTACACTATTTTATCATCACTTTTTTCAATAATCTTTTGACCAAACTCAAGAGTCATATAAAAGTATTTACCACTAAACTTTTAGTGATATATCAATTAAGACCGCATAGCGCAGTGGATTAGCGCGTCTGACTTCGGATCAGAAGGTCGTGGGTTCGACTCCCACTGTGGTCGCTATGGTTTTGGTTTTTTTTTTCCATGTGTTTTTCAAATTTATATCTCTTTTAATATTAGCTTAATTTTAAAATCAATATTAACCTTCATTACTTTGTAATAAAATAGTATCACAATCCTCCTAAAATTTTAAATAGTTGAATAAATTTAAAACAAATATTATTTTAATATAACAAAAAAAATTACAAAATATATAATTAAATTTGCCTTGTTTTTATATTTATATGTAATTTTACTACAAATATAAACCTAAATAAATAAGGAGTACGAATATCAGGCAAATATTAACTTTAAAATTAGAGTAAGATATGTTTTTATGATCTTATAACAGATTTTCAACTTACTAAACGAGACACTAATATTAACCAAACGAGCTTTTATATTATTAGCATCAAACACGAATTTATACAATTTAAAAATTCAATTGTTATAATAAAAAACAGTTATTAAAATATAAACAGTAAAAATTTTAAAAAAATAGATAAAAGAAAAGACATCATAAATAAATAAATAAAACCCTTTACAACATAGATATAGATTAAAAAAACAAAACATTTACTAAATAACAGAATAAAATAGTAAAAAGTGAGTAAAAGAAATAACAAACCGGTTCATGACGCGGGTAGCGTTTGGGGAAATAAAAGGGTATTCGGAAGAGAGGGAGAGAGTGTGCGGCGGAGGAGTGTCTCCTTTATGGATGACGAAACCGGAGACGGCGAAGGACACCGACGACCACAGCATCATCAAAACCTACCTTCACTCTCTCATTTTTTTAATTCCTTCACTTTAAATAATTGTATTAATGATCATAAAACGCTAATAATTTTAATTCCAATCCCAAATTATTAATTACAATTATAATGGGTAAGACCCCCTTTTCCTTCCGCCGCTCCCTCTCTCGCCGCCGTCCCAAGAAGACCACCGCGCCGCCCCAACCCCCTTCCCCGCCGCAGCCTCCCTACGCCGCCGGGATCACCGCCTCCCCCGATGCTGCCGCAAACAACCGACTCGTCGCAGCCGCAGGCGCCGGCGCGTTGGCCAAGGGGAAGAAGAAGACCGGCAGCGCCCGGCTCTGGATGAGGTTCGACCGGTTCGGCAGGTCCGAGCTCGTGGAGTGGGAGAAGAACGCCATCATCCGCCACGCCGCGATTCCCGCACGAGACCTCAGAATTCTCGGCCCCGTCTTCTCCCACTCCTCGAACATCCTCGGTAATCTGATTTCCCTTTCTTTTCGATTTTCAATTTTGAATTTCATCGTGTTCTGAAAAGTAGGGTTTCTGTATAATCACGTGTCTGGAATTGTGTTTGTTTTGGATGTTTTGATTATGATTAAGAATGAAGAATGAAGAATGAAGAATGGGTAATTGAATTGAATGTGTTTTCTGTTTTGTATTTTTATTGCAGCTAGGGAGAAAGCAATGGTGGTTAATCTGGAGTTTATAAAGGCTATAGTGACTGCTGAAGAAGTGTTATTGCTGGATCCTCTTCGACAGGAGGTTCTTCCCTTTGTTGAGCAACTCAGACAACAGCTTCCGGGCAAGAGTCAACCGAAACTTCTGGGCGCCGTGGAGGAGCAGGAAGGTGAACTGCAGGGTTCTAATGGCAGACAATGGTTGCCTACGCCGGAGACGGCTGAAGGGTTGCAGTCTGAGCTTCCGTTTGAGTTTCAAGTTCTGGAGATTGCTTTGGAGGCTGTATGTACTTATCTGGACTCTAGTGTAGCAGACCTTGAGAGAGGTGCTTACCCTGTGTTGGACGAATTGGCTAGGAATGTTAGTACCAAGAATCTTGAACATGTGAGGAGTTTGAAGAGTAATCTCACGCGGTTGCTGGCACGAGTGCAGAAGGTATGCTACATGAGTAGTACCATGTGGTGCTTCCTCTGGTTGTTGTTATAGCTGAGTTGATGTCAATAGTTCTTGTGTTGCCTATAGATGGATGTGGAAATTGAGATTGGAGGATTAAACTTTGGGAAAAGAGATGCACTAAATCTACCAATTGGATTGAAATTTTGCAGGAGTCTGATATCATGTTATTTAATGTAGTTTGGTGGACTGATCAAGAGACCAGTTAATAATAGCCCATGGGAGGTTTGAATTAATCGAAGTGCCAACATAATTCTTTTACAGTTATTGTGCATTGAGATGGTTGAAGATTTTTCTGAGCAGTAATGTGTAGCTGGACTGCATTCAATTATGTTGTCCTTGAATAAAGCTTGAAAAACTACTTCTTACCCGACTATTTGATTTTTTTAGATTACTCTGTTGCATTGTTCTATATTCAATAGTCATATATTATTATGCTTTCGATTAGAGGAGAGGGTTTTGTTAATCGTTTTATATAAAAAATTTATTGCAGGGTCTTTTACCTTGTATGTGATGATGCATTCCATCATCTTTTTTGAGATATTATACTTAGAAATATGACCCTCTTTTGCAGGTACGGGATGAAATTGAACATTTGTTAGATGACAACGAAGATATGGCACAACTATATTTGACAAGGAAGTGGCTGCTGAATCAACAAATTGAGGAGGCTCAATTAGGTGCCACAACCTCAAATAACCTTACTAATTCCGCCCGTGCTGTTCGAAGACTTGGTTCTACCAGAAGTGAAAGTCTTGCGACCAGCCATTGTGGGGATGATAATGATGTGGAGGACTTGGAGATGTTGCTTGATGCATATTTCATGCAGTTAGATGGAACTCGTAACAAGATATTATCTGTAAGTGTTCTAACAACCAGATTGTGGTCAAATCATTTCTGTCAAATTTTGAATATTGAAACTGCCGTATCTACTTGGTTCTACTATTTTTCTGTCTCATTTGTACTGTTATCTTGGGCTTTTAGATGTTAAAATTCATATGTTTCGTTTGCATGCATTACTCTTCCTCACAAACTTAGTTGTGTCTTGTGATACTTACAAGAGATATAATATTGCATTCTTTTGCTATCTCTTGTTTTGAGAATGGAGGGAAGCTCGAGTGTTTGCTAGTTTCAATTGTCACTACTGGAAGCTTATCCCTAAGGATTCCCAGCTTCCATAAATTAATTTATGCTTGCCCTCTATGAGATATTGGTACTGGTAGTTTTGTCCACCATTGTTTCATTTCTGGATTTGGGAAATATATTATTGTCTCTCTGGCTGATCTTCAAACAAGTGGTTGTGACCTACTGTTTATTTCCTATTCTTGTTTACGAGAATTTTTATTCTTTAGGGAGCGTTTATTTACTTGAAATGTTAGCTGAATTTGGTTGTTTTTTTTATTGAATGCCAAACATTGCGGGATTTGTCTGGAATCGTGATGCTGTTTCAATTAATTGTTAAGTGTTACAGTCTTACTTCTTCATGGCTACTGATTTGCAGGTCAGGGAGTATATTGACGACACTGAGGACTATGTCAACATCCAACTCGACAACCATCGAAATGAACTTATTCAGCTGCAGTTGACATTGACTATTGCATCATTTGCTATTGCTATTGATACTTTGATTGCTGGTGCATTTGGTATGAACATTCCTTGTAAATTATATAATATAGATGGAATATTCTGGCCCTTTGTTTGGATCACGTCTGCAGCTTGTGTACTCCTTTTCTTGCTTATTTTAGCATATGCAAGATGGAAAAAGTTGCTGGGATCATAAGCTGTAGTGAATTGTATCCAAAGAAGGGCGTCTGATGAAGAACAGACACGAATGTATCTCGGTTTCTTATAATAATTTAATAGTTGGTGTATAGAATGTTCCAACATCGTTTGTAGCATCATGCGGTTCATATCTGATATTATTCATACAATTTTTCTTTTTGAAACTTTGTGTTGTCGTGGGCGTGCGTTTGTGTTGGCTCCTTTTTTGTGGTCCGTTTGTGTATGTGCATGATGATTGCATAGGGAAAAGGAACATTATGTGGCTTTAATGTATGAATAGTCAATCACATCGTACAAATGGATAGATGACAAAAAGTGAGGGACGAGTACAACGTGGAAATTTCAGCCACACTTGAATTGACGCCATACCCTGATCTAAAATCACTTTATTAAATTGTTTGTTCATTGTATGACTCCTTGAAAAGCTGTTACATTACTGTTTTCACAAATTATAAATGACGCCATTTAGGCAGATTGTTAAGTCTTCGAACAGATGGTTGAAATATTTTTTTTCCTTTGTTACCTTAATATTTCAAAATTGAAATCACGACACGTTCTACGTAAGACATGAACTCAGAAATGTGATTGGAAATATTTGTGAAGCATATGCAGTCACTGCGTCAATTTATATGCTGTTGCAGTTCTCTTTTTGTTATGGCCAAACTACTTTATGTTTTATACTCATTAATTTGTATTTTTTATGGAACTTTTTTTTACCTTTGTGAATTTCACAACTCAAACCAAAGTTAGACAAAATTCTATGCTATTAGCCCCTCAATATTAAAGACGGGCTAATGATACTAAAAAGTTATAAAAACGAGATAAAAATTTGTTATGGAGTAGATTTATTTTGAAATCATCAATCGCATTAAAATTTGAAAAATCATGAGAAATGAAAATAGATGATATATGTTTCCGGAAGGATTATTGATGCATCCAAATGGGTTGTGGATAACTCTACCAGAGTACACCACACAATGCAACAAACACGTCAGTTTCTGAAATAGCATGACATTTTATCTCGCTTTGTTAGGTAAGACACCTGAAAATCAAATTTTAGTTATAATCCATTTACTTTATAAGTTACATATAGTTTTAAGTAACATATATATACAAGTTGCGGGGATAGTAATTTATTCACTCAATTTTCCGTCCTTATTATAATATATTTGTTTTTAACTAAGCTAATGATTTTATATTATAGAACTTGTAAATATGTTTATCCAATAAAATTATAACTACATTCATGCACAAAGCTTAATTATTTAAGGATTTGGAATTGCTATGCTTTTACCGGAACTTTGGAAGATAATCTGAAGTCACAGTAGAAAAACTGTGGTGTAAAAATAGCATTTTATTTGATTATTTCCGTTGTTTTATTATTAAATATGAATAAACTGAATTGTACATGAAAATGATAAATTTAAATTTATGAAAAACAATGAAAAGAAGTTTGGTGGATGTATAGATTTTGAAGGACATGGGCTGGGTGTGATGGGAAGTTGGGAACTCTAACTGCCTGTCCCCTTCATATTTCCATGTCTTCTCTTTACACCTCACTCACTCTTCCACTCTTCTCAACCACATTTTATTTTTAAATCATTTCTCACTTCAATCATTATTTTCCACATCACAAATTCTACTTTTAATCAAATCATTATTCAAACAAGCTACATAAATTATTTTATGATTTTTTTATTCAATAATTGAATTTTAATGAGATAATTGTTAGAATATCAAATTATTTTCGGATGTATGAGTTATTTTTATTTGAATATTTTATTTCTATATAAGATTTTTTTTCATTTGATTAAGATTATATAACTTTTATTCTTCTCTTTTCACCTCTAACTTAAAGTTTATTTCCTCTCTAATTTTCTCAACCCTCAGTTTTGACATGTAGGAGATAGAAAAACGTAACAATTTTTGTTAATAAAGTTAAACAACACATCACGTACGTATTGAGTTCTCAATAGAATAAAAAATTCTAATAAAAAATTAATTAAAAATACTTAAACTTTAAATTATCTAAAACTTAATTAAGTTACAAATCAATTAAATTACTATTATCCTCCTAAATAAAAGGACTTGTTTCACTATTAATTATAAAAATAAAAATTATCTAACTTTAGTATGTATTAGTGTGTATGAAAAGTTGAACATATACTGCATTATAACCATCTATATTTTTAATTTTTATTTTAATTATTTATATACTAATATACTCAATTCACTTTGTAACACCTGTTTATAACCAAATATTTAAACGAAAATAATACACGTTTTAAAAATAGTTTTCTCTCCAGAAGAATTAATTAAATTTTTATAAAGTTTAATCATATTTAAAATTCTTGTTGTCCCAAAAATGTATTTTTTGGGGAAATTGAGCAGACACTCTACCCTACAATCAATTGAAGAACAATAATATAATATAAATGACAAGCTCTTCAGATTTTTCAAATAAGAAAAAGAAAAACAGTACGGAAACTCTATAAGAAAATGAAAACAGTTAGGTTAAATAAAAAGATAAAAGTATCAGTTTTTTATATTATATTTTTTTTAATCTCATCCATCGTATTACCTGTACTTTCATTGTTGATCATTAACTCTTCACATGTGAAATCCAGTTTACATTTTGTAGCCAACTGTTCAAAATTTAAAAATGAAATTTACTATTATATTATTAAATGTTAAAACATTAAATATCTTTTTAGTCTCACTGCCAGATTTTTATTTTGTACATCAATTTTTTGCTTTATGATCCTTTAAAGTTTGCAATCTTTATTCCCTCCCCCCCTTACAGGTAAGTGAATTTTTATTTTTGTTCGTTTAAATATTTTTCATTTTCATTTGAAATTATCATTCTTTTACATTGATGTTATTTTAAGATAAATAAAAGATATTTATTTTAACAGATTTTTATGTTTTTAAATGCCACATGTCATTATTATATCATGATACGTGTATATGAAATGAGAGTTACCTATATTTTTCCCTCCGTGTTTTTTTCAAATTTTGATTCGTTTGTATTAATAAATTGATTAATTAGTTTTAAACTTTCGAAAATATATAAATTTAACAATGTTTGTTAGTTTTATGATTAAAATTATAGGTAAAAGAAAATACAAGTCACATATTATGTGAATTTAATCTTTTTATCAACTATAAAAATGTTCTCTAAATTAATTTAACCTACTGAATTAATTGTGTATACCATAAATCGAAAATTAATCTCACATTTATTGTACAATTTTTTATAGAGTACAACTTTATTTTAAATAATTGTTGTCTCTTAAAGCCAAAAGTACTGACTATATATATTTGACAATTAAAAAGAAAACTGTTTTCATTAATTACATTATTTAGTATCTGTCCTCTATACTTGTATATGAACCTTCTACTTATATTTTAGTCATTTTGAATATGGTTTTCCATTATGCATTTGTTTCACAAGCTAATGAAACATAAATATTAATATTATAATATTTAAAAATGAAAACTCAATAAACAAATGTTGATTAAAAGTCAGACATGTAACTCCGAGAAAACGTGTATAGATGATTCAGGCTTTAATAATAAAATATCACAAATAAATACTTTTAAATAAATCATAAATTATTTTAAAAAATATTCAATTTTTCATTATAAAAACAATAAACATTTTTTATTTTTTGGATCAACAATTAGAAATGTATTTTGTCCTATAAATGATATTTCCCTTCTTTAATAGTCAAATCCATAGTAATCATACTCATATTCATTTCTTTCTCAAAAATTTTGTTATAAGGCTAAAACTTATTTAATAGATAAATAACATACTTATTGTGGCCGATTTATATAAGCGTAAGTTAATTATAAATTTAGTTTTTATTCATAATTTTTAATTATTTTACTTCTTGAGTTTGCTTTTAGTTGAAAATATTTCTTTTATATTTGAATTTTGTATCGTGTGAGATAGAAAAAAAAAAGTTGGTATCTCGTTTAAAATACAAAACCCCAGCATGTTTAACAAAGATATAGTCAAATCCATTGCAAAAGGTGAGTTCAACCCATATCAATGCAAACTTAAACAACACATAAATGTTTTTTTAGAACACATATATTATATGAAAAAAAATTATTCTTGAATAGAATTTTACTAAGTGTTTAAGTCCATGGTTTCTACTATGTAATATTCTTAAAGAAAGTTAAAGCATAAACTTTTTGTTTATTTATAAACTTAATATATCTTATACCAGTAAGAAATGTTGCATTCATATCAAATATAGAGTAAGTTATTAATATATTAGAGATTTTGTAACTAAATTTATTAATTTAGATTAATTCATGAAATAATAATTTATTTTGTTCAATTTTAGGTATATCAGCAACCCACTCTTCAGTTAAATGGAACATGATTTTGAGTTTATCTTTAGTTGATGGAATATTCCCTTTTTTTTATTGAACTGACAGTGACACAGACAAGGTGATATATATGACATGACAAATTATATGCATGTTAAGTTACTCTTAAATGATGACAATAATGTTTTTTTTTTTAATTTACAAAACTACTTTTTTAAATAACATGTTGAATTATATATATATATATATATATATATATATATATATATATATATATATATATATATATATATATATATAGTTGAAATGTAGTAATAAACTATGGAAAACGTTATTATTGTAATTAATTTAGCTAAATTTTGTAAAACTGTTTTTAATTATATAATTTATTATAAAATTTATGTTCTTTAAAAATAATTTTGGATTGAAATTATTTATATTCTATATTTTTTTTATGTTATAATAAAGATTTAAAACTGTTATCTAATTTAACAAAGATATGATACATTTTAGTGAAAAAAGTATCCATGTAGATTAAGTTTCTTGAATTACTGTCGGGAATGTAGTAAAATGAGTTTGAAACAATTTCCCTACATAAATACAATATTATAATAGTGAAATGTAATAGCTGAATTGGTGATATAAATTTGAATGGATAAAAAAATATTAAAATTTTATTAGTAAGTTTAAGTTATGAAGTGATGTGTTTCTATGTCATATTAGGTGTCTGAGAAGGTAGTACACAGCTAATCAAAACAAAACGGTTAGAATTTTGATCAGGTTAAGTTTTAAAGTTATCTACAATTGATTTCATTTATTTTTTTTGGGGGGATTAAGAATATTGAATAATGTTGCTTTAATAACGGAAGAAATTATTTAATTTCCATCAATTTACTGGAAAATTATTAAATTTTGGAGTTGTGTTTGCTATTAAACAGGCTGGCTACCTTTATATAAGAGAAAATGTATTATAACATTTATTCATTTGAATATGTGAATTGGATATTTGTTGAAATGATGTTATATTAAAATATGATTATATATATATGCATAATTATTGGATAATTGAAATACTGCGGTAGAGTTTAAGAGGTTGTATATAAATTATTTTGATTAAAAACGATATTATGGAATAATTTAAACATAATATATATATATATATATATATATATATATATATATATATATTATTTTTTATGTGATGAAAATATATTTGTATTGATTAGAGAGTGATGACCACTTTCACTTAAACATTGAGTGACCATAAAGATAAAGATTTATCTTAATGTCCTTTCATTCAAATCTTATATTATAATTTATTTGAAGCTTAAATATTAAATAATATTGGTCACTTAAACATTGAATGTAATAGTGATATATAGTGTTTGTAGAACTAGTTGAATTGTGAAAACAAGTATTACAACTCAAGTAACAGTATTATCACTTATACATTAAGAAAATAGTGTATTTGATATTTTTAAAATTTATTAATTATGCATCTAGTTTGTTATTTCAAATATCGATTTAAGGATTAAACATAAGAGAAGATGATAGTCATTCACTTAAACAAGAAAGATGGAAATAACTATTTATTCTTCTCTACAACTAATGCTCTTCAGTTATACTAAAATAATAAAATAATTTTTCCATTGGAAAACAAATATTTATTCTTCTATCTCTTCAGTTATATTAAAATAATAAAGTCATTTTTTAATTCGAAAATAAAGTCAAATGAAATGAGTTCACTTAAGCTACTGTGATGAATTAGTGAAAGACATGTGCTTTGTATATATTTTGCATATATGTTATATGTACCATGATATTAAGATAATGAATAATTTTTGTTAAATAGCTATAAAGTACTTGCAATATTATGACACCTAACATAAATATATAAAAACAATAGTGAATTTGCAAAAATATATTTACAGATAAACAAATATTAACTTTTAGTAAAACATGCATGTTTAATATAAATATTTTAAAAATCATTAAACCTGATAAATTATTTAAAATAATTAAAATACAATATTATATAAGTGATTCAGATTTATTTATTTTCTAAAATAAGACTGTAACACGTGACTCGTAAATATTATGGATTGTGTTATACTATGCTAATATTTTAATTTATTAGCGGAACCTTTTTGTCTTATAAGATTATTAATTCTTTTTGTTTGATAAAATTAATAACTGGTATCGTTTAATATAAGAGTAAATGATATTAAACCAAGTTGAAATTAAACTCTTCATAATTTATGAATAATTTAATTTTAGAATTGAATGTTTAAACGTTTTTACTTAACATTAGGTAAACATTAACGAGTGTATGTTTTAACTATATATATATATATATATATATATATATATATATATATATATATATATATATATATATATATATATTATAATATATTTGCATAATTTTTTTTTCGGAACATTATATGACACAGATGATATAAAATTACACTTAGAGATGCAAAGTTAATTTTGTCCTAATATTTTTTTCTTCAGCTACTATACTTTTATAACAAAAAAAATCCATTTTTTGTATAAGTTGATTGTTAAAAATAGAATAAATTATACACGGTTGTTTTTTCCCAATAATTACATTTATACATTTTTTGTTTTAATCTTTTTTCTGAAAACAAACTGATCTGTCATGCCACTAATTAAAAAAATATTGGCTAAAAATTGCAATGTACATTTTCATTGAAATAGGTTGCGAGGTCTCACCTCAACATTTATGAGGAAATGAAATTTAGAACTACGTTGTTTTTTATGGAAATTTTTTAGAACTAAGTTAATCGATAAATAACTCATTTTTTCCCCACAAAAATAGTAAGAAATGTGAGTCCTTATACCTATAAGCCATGCAATCAGAGACCACCCACCTGTTTCGAACAAAAGAATATGCCTTTTCATTTTCACAAAATTTTCCATTTTCTCAAAAAACTAACCCTAATTCAGAGGAAAATTGAAATTGAAATTACTTAAAAAATCTACTTCCTGTTTTGACTTCACATGACCCGTTTATAAAATGCTAAAAAACCATAATAAATTACTTGAAGATTTGTATAATATATCTAAAAATAAAAAGAGCTTAATTAGTAAGTTATTTTAACACGATAAAAAGAAGGAATTTAATGATGATTATTAGGTTAATTAAAATGTGTAATTAGGGTGAGGCATTGTGAGTGAAGTAATGAAAAGTGAATAAAATTTGACTGGAATCTTTGCATGTTATAGATATTTTTTATAACGAAATTGGTCTATTTTGCAATGTCTCTGCACAAGTTGGACAGCGATACAACAACCAGTATTATTTTAAAGTGGATGCTTGGTGGGCCCAGGTCAATTTCCGAATAACCTTAATTTAAAGGGGTCAAAACGTTAAATATCAAAAGTTTTAGGAACAGTATTTACTTATCATGGTTTTACAATTAAGCCCCGTTTTCCAGCTTCAACAACAAGACACAACAACAGAGAGAAGAGAAAGAGAGAGAGAGAGAGAGAGGTTGTTGAAGAAACGAACCCTAAGAGAGAGAGAGAGAAAAAAAAATCTTTGCTTTGATTTCAAGCTCTTTTACCATTGCATTTCGGGATCTCGAATCTTCAATCTGCAAAGGTTTTTTTTTTTTTTTTTTGGGTTTCCTTTCCTTCTCTTCTTTTCCTTTTGGTGTTGTATTAATTTCTTGTTTGCTTGCGGAAACGAATCTGTTTCAATTTTCATTTCCAATTGGTTCGATCAGCTTGGAATCATTGCGCTGTTGATGCCGTAGTGTCGCACATTGCAGCGTGTTGGGGTTTTCAAATGTTAATTTCAATTCGTTGTTGATTTTTTTTCCTCTCTTGTTTTCCGAATGCATGTTTGGGGTAGATTCTATGGGAAAGGGGGAAAAGTGAAGTTTCTATCTTTGGTTTTTTTCCCTCATCTGGGTCCTGGGGGAATAAAAGTATAGTATGGAAAGTTTGACAATTGGGTGCTACGTTTTATTTTTTCTTATTTTTTAATTTGTTGATGTTCTGTTTTTGTTTGTGGATTGGATTTTCTTTCCTCCAGTTAGTTTCCTGTGGCTTCCAAGTTTTGGAGTATTGTTTCTGACGTTTTTTTTTTCTTGGAAATGTTATTGTTTTCTGTTACATTGGTAGTGAACTGTTGCTTTGCCTGGCTTGTTAGACGCATGGTTTTGGGTTTGATTTTTTTGCTGGAGATAATTTAGATGGTAACATGCTCTGCAATATGTCAGAGGTTTTAACTTTAAACAACGGTGAATGTTATGTGTGATGGGATTGATGTTTCATGCTGTGCTTGGTACTATTTCATAGGAGGTGTTTTGCTTATGATGAAAATGAATAGAATAATTGGGTCTTCGTGCCCTTGTGAGGTAAGGAAAAGTTTGCAATGTTGATCATCTATCTGGAATAATTTACGTGCAACATGAAAATTGAGCTTGTCTGTGAGATGTCTGGACAAATTTTAGAATTACATTTTGGTAAATATAAGAAAGAGATGATGAATCCATAAAGCTTCTAACATACTGTGGACTTTTATCCAATGCTATATATGTAGTATCATGGAGATCTGAGATATTTAGTTCTAAGGATTGTTTTACTCAATGAAGTATGTAGATTTACTCATTTATGGTTCTTGAGATTACTAAGATGCTTTATTTTTTCTTGCAAAGATGCCTTGGTCTTGTGTATTCTTTGTTATACTAGCGCAATTCCTCTTCTGTTCCTTCTGAGTAAATTTGCATATGAACCAAATTTCAATGTTTGTATAGAGTCGCCTTATAGGATCTTTTGTACAGAGTGACATGTATTTGTGGTTTATATTTTATATTTTTATATTTGACAACACATGCATATCAGATCATCATTGTTGAATAATGGATTCTGTGTTTAAATTTTCATTGCAAGATCCCTCCAAAAGTTTTTTACGCTGTCTTGTTTTTATCACTAAATATATTTACATGACCACATTATCTGATTAAATTATAAATTCGACAGGTAGTATTGATTCTGCTTCTATGGCAAATTCAAAGGGCTCATCAGGTTTCAGAAATTTTATGTATCCGGGAAAGCATGCTCTACTTCCTCCTAAAAGTCCGTTTCCCAGTGTTTCCCAGACATACGCTGATTATGTCCCAAATCCCTCTGTTGGTTTAAAGGGAGGTAACAGACCCAGAGAGGGAAACCCACACCACCAACGTACATCATCTGAGAGCCTTGTTATAGAGGAGCAGCCTTCTTGGCTAGATGATCTCCTTAATGAGCCAGAGACACCTGTCCGAAGAGGTGGACATCGGCGTTCATCAAGTGATTCTTTTGCGTACCTAGACACTGCTAATGCATCTAACATGAACTATGCTGATCAGGACGAGTATAAATATAAGACTTTGATGTCTGTTCCGTCTTGGTCATCTCAAGAGTTTGACCGCAGCAAAGATGCTCGTCATCTACCTTCTTATGCAGAAATGAACTTAGCTAAACAGAAAAATAGGTCATGGGACTCTTTTTCAAATTCCATGACAAATCCAGTTGGTGTTTCCTCTGGCAAAGACAGTTCAGCTTTTCAGAGTTCAGGATTGCCATGCACGCCACATGAAGCAGACGGGCTTCCACCTACTGCAACTGAAAAGCACGATTCAGCAGAATCTGGATTGCAGGATGGAAAATCATTTTCTGAAAAAAAGGACAATTCACATGCAAAGTCATCTGCCTCTGAAACTGATACAAAACGTGCTAAACAGTACGTAGCTGTTTTCTTTGGTTTACTTTATGGATGTTACAGTGATTGGTTGATTTTACGTCACTAATATCTATCATGGGGGATGCAAGTGGTTCTTTGGCAAATGCATGAAGTTGTGTCATGCCCATCTTGGAACCTTTTTAACATTTACCAAATTGAGTGAATGGTTTTAATATCAAATTCAAGATTATACTACCTGTGTGACGTATGACATCGTCATAACGTACATGGAAGGAAAAAGGATAAAATAACTTTTGTTGCATGCAGTAGTGTCTGTTATACTAAAGCTGATTCTCATGTAGAGACAGCAGTTAAACCATGCTTCTCATTATATGACGAATGTTGTGTTTGTTTTTCATTTTTCATTTGATTTTTAGAAGTTTTATGAAACCAATCAATTCATATATGGAAAGGGAAAATATTCTGAAACACTTAAATTGCAGGCAATTTGCTCAGCGTTCACGGGTCCGGAAACTTCAATACATAGCTGAGCTGGAAAGAAATGTACAAGCTTTACAGGTAAGTGTCTTCACAAGGCAATATTCCGCATGTTTGCAGAGTGACATTTTCTTCCAATGCATGGAGATATTATGTAAGATAGTTTAAAGTTCTGAATCTGTTTCATTTTATGTCATTATAGGCAGAAGGGTCTGAAGTCTCAGCTGAGCTTGAGTTTCTTAACCAGCAGAATCTTATCCTAAGTATGGAGAATAAAGCACTCAAGCAACGTTTAGAAAATATAGCACAAGAGCAGCTTATCAAATATTGTAAGTTTCTACGATTTGAGCATTAGCCATTTTCAAGTAACACGTTTTTTTATTTTTATTTTTTTTACTTGGAAATGTCAATTAATCTGAATACTACGAATTTGGAGGAAGTTTTTTTTTATATATGCTTAAATGCCTTGACTGGTGAAAACTATGTGAATTCGTGATGCAGTGTATTGTACTGATTAATAGAAAAGGAACGCATTAGGTTTATCTGAGCTTTGATTATATCATATAAGTGGCAGGGAAGGAGAGTGAATCAAGTTCTGTTTTGTATGTGCCATAGCATGGTTGCAAGAAGAATTACTGTAATATCAAAGAAAGGGAGGTTTGATAATTTTTTAGGGTGGTAGCTCAGGGTTCTTGAAACCATGGTGAAAATATAGTTTCTATTCAGAAAATAGACAAATTAGTTGGATTATAGAGTAGTATGCGTCGTTGAATATGACTGGGCTTTATGCATGGACACTCATCTAGGATTCTATCATTTCATTGCAAAAACTGTCAGCCACTGTTTTTTTGTCATTGTTTATTCATAATTTTGGGAGGAACTATCATTTTATCTTAAATGGACAGGATATATATATTTTCTATATATAATCATTTATCATATGCATTTCTATTCAGTCAACAAATAAAGTTAATATAAAAATATAAAACTTATTTTGATTTAAATTTGAAGATAATAGCATACTCATAATAACAATAATTAACATAATTTCATTTAAATTAAAAAATAATTGTGATTGTTGTAATTTAAAATAAAAAATCATTTTATATAAATTTGAGTTATAAAAAAATTGTAACATCTTAAAAAACCAATTCAACTCTCATAAGTTGTGTATGAAGATTATGTATTCAGGGAAAAGAGACAATATAAGAAAAAAATTAAGTTAATTGAGAATGGGGAGAGCGAGAGTCTTAATCTACCAAGTAAAAATTTATAATATATTAGATAATATTATGGAATTAAGACTCTCGCTCTCCCCATTCTCAATTAACTTATTTTTTTTTTATATTTTATCTTTTCTCTGAATACATAATTCAGTGTTCAAAATCTACTGGGAAACACTTATGGCGAAAGCTTGATTAGTTTCATTAGATGGCACATGAACATGTTTTGTACACTAAAAAGTATTCAATGTGAAATTCAGTGGAGCAGGAAGTACTCGAAAGAGAGATTGGAAGATTACGTGCATTGTATCAGCAGCAGCAGCAGCCACTGACGCAGCCACAACAGCAACCATCTGGTAGTCACAGACGCTCCAACAGCAGAGACCTGGAATCTCAGTTTGCAAACCTTTCTCTAAAACACAAGGACACCAATTCAGGGCAAGACCCTGCTCTCAGAATTTAGATTTGCAATAGCCGTAGCCTTGTTCTGCCTCTACATTCAACCGGTGTTGCCACACCTGCAATAGAATTGTTTCCTACCCTTCCCATGCATGGGATTGTGCAGAGATTTCCATCACATGCCTCTTCTCTCTGCCCACTTTGCTGATTTCAGCCTTCTCCTACCTAGTCTTTCCGTTTTCTATTTACTTATATTATTACCATTTAATGTGCACCTGGTGGTCATTGCCGAAATCTTATTCCATTTCTGTCACTTGACCTTCCAGAGGTGGTAACTCAACATTTTCAGGCTTTCACCCCCCCACTGTATTCAGTGAATATGTAGCTGTATACCCTCTTGTGAATCTCCACTATTGTGGAGTTTGGCCCAGTGCAAATAGCAAATATCTCAGGGCCATTTGAATGTGCCTTATTTGTATGGATAATGTGAAGCTAATGTTTGTAATGTGATTTTAATTAAGTTAATGTTTTCTCAACATATTATTTAGTGGCAGTGACAAAATTCATCCAGAGCATTAGTTATGTCACTGATTTCTACGAGTTTCGCTCTTACAAGGTTAGTAAGGGTTATTTGTTGCTTTTAATTTTTGTAGGGTCCTGTGAGTCAAAGCAAATTATTCGGCCCATGCTTCATATCAGGGTTGAAATTAGTGTCCTCAAGAGTCATCAAATGTATTACCACCTCTAAAATGGATGTTCTCCCAATTTAAATGAAAATATTTAATTTAACGTTGACTAATTCTATTTAATGTTTTGATTTCATGAAAAAAGAAACACGTTTCCCTACTTATTAGTCATTATTTGTTGGAGATTACATTGAATTTTGAATACTTCAAGAGTATTTTTGAAAGGAAAACTTGTATACAAGACCATGGGAATTGTTGGCGTAGTTATCTAAAATTTATAATTTTATCTCGATCATTATGTAGTTAATAATTATTTTCAAATACGTGTCTGATCGATATTAAGCTCCAAATCAATTAGAAAATAGCACTAACAACAAGACTTCTGATATTGTGTAAGTTTTTCTTTTAAATAGTTATTAAATAGATTTAATTAATTCAGAAGACTGTCGAACATATTTTTGGTTATATTTGAGTTCTGAGATAGTATACATCATGACTAGCAACACATCCTTTCTTAAAAATTTACAAATCCTTTTTTTCAAGTACAGAGAATGAAAGGAGACTTATTAAAATTTATGATTTTCAATTAATTTTAGGTATAACACAATGAGTTTAAATACATTTTTGGTCTCCGATAAATGATCAAAATTATTTTTTTTTCCGTAATATTTTTTCTTTTAAGTTTTCTGTCTAGTAAATTTTTGTATTCTTTTGTTTCAAAAAGTACTTTGAATAACATTTTGAACGATGAACTAAAATGACTTAGATGGTATTTGGGACTGAAAAACAATAAAATAATTAAAAACGGAAAATTTTAAAAATACTTGAGAATAAAAAGAGAAAATTTAATAATTTATCATAACCAAAAATATATTTAAGTGTAAAGAATACACATGGTTTTACAGTATTGAGGGGAAGGTTAGGAGATAAAAGAGAGGGGACAACCGCTTTGAAGGTTGGGTTTGTTGGATTAAGCGTCTCCAGTTAAACCTTCACAATCACAATTTCAAAAAAAAAAAAAAAAAAAAAAAAAAAAAAAATAAAAAAAATTAAGAAAAAAAAAAAAAAAAAAAAAAA
>Ga0209700_104241_pt1 | contig 26194 bp, 10 predicted proteins | sample SiratroredBW_FD_187528 | JGI IMG/M metagenome (GOLD analysis project Ga0209700, IMG submission 187528) | Root nodule microbial communities of legume samples collected from California, USA - Siratro red BW (SPAdes) (version 2) | ecosystem: Host-associated > Plants > Roots > Nodule | place: USA... | reverse complement strand
TTAAATGTCTAATATATATATATATATATATATATATATATATATATATTTTATCTTTAATACTTCTGATAGTAAGACTTGACTTTTTTTAAGATAAATTTAAAATAAATAAATAAATAAATAATAGAAAGTTTATAAACAGATTAAACGTTATTTCTTTTTAAGTTGATTAATTACACTAAACGTTATTCCTTGTTTAATTTAAAATTTCATCTCCTTAAAACTTAAATTCTTTGAATTCTTTATACAATTGGAGAAAATTCTTATTGTTGTGTTATTAAATTGCTGTCTTATTTTCTTCTTTTCTTTTATTGTTGTTAAATGGGAAATGTGTTTGGTGTAGGTTTTTATGTGTTTGGTATAGGTTTTTATTATTGTTATGAGGAACTAATGTTTTAGTTTAATCAATATTTTGTGATTGTTATATGTGTGTGAAGTATTTGATTGTGTAATTTCTGTGTATAATATTGAAAATGTACATGTTTATATATCAAGTTGGAATATGTTAATTAAACGTTAAATGAGTATTATTTTAACAGTGTGTTTGTATCCCGAGGGATCCTTTTGATCGAGGAAATGCAGTGAAAGCCCCAAAAATGAAACCAATTTTCACAAAAAACGAAAAAAAAAAGAAAAACTTTAGTTTCAAAACTTTCCACTCTCCTTTACGAAAAAATGAAGAGAAAGTTGATTTTCTAAATAAAAAAATTATTTAATTACAATTAAATAAAATATAAAAAATATTCATTTTTATTTTAAAATAACAGATAATATATATATATATATATATATATATATATATATATATATATATATATATATAATCGATTACGATTAAAACGTAATCGATTATGTATTAGATAATCGATTATGCTAGATTGTATATATATCATATAATATAAAAATAAAAAATATTTAAAAATAAAAAATAAAATATTGTCCAAATTTTTAAAATAAAATTATTATATAATATATTTAGTTAAATAAATAATATAAATAATATAAATATAATTGTAATTTAATAATGACATTTAAAATGAAAATAAATTATATGATAATAATTTTTTATTATTATGAAATAATAATTATATTTAAATTTATTATTAAAGTTATTTTAAGAGATTTAATTTTATATTTTTTAAAATCAATCTTATCATATATATATATATATATATTATAATAAATTAAATTTATTTTAAAGGAAATTATTAGTTTAATATTTTTATAAATTTTTCAAAAGTATTATTAATTACATTAAACAAATTAACTATATTTCAATTTTAATTATAAAAAAAATTATAACTTTATATATTAAAATATTATTATATTTATCACATCATTCATAAACTTTCACAAACTTTATTTTCAAATCTTACCATCTTTCTCTTAATCTAAACAATCAAACTTTCTACACACTTTCATCTCAAGTCATCTCAAATTTACTTTCTTATCCAAACACACCATAAATAATGATGATAGTTTATCGAGAATTATAATTATTTATGATAAGTAATATTGTTGTGTTTTATTTAAATCCTTGAGTTTTTATGAGATGTAATTGGTTGAGTTGTAACTAATACGATGTTATTTTGATTTGTGAGGTATATGGAGTTGGAAATGGAAATGAGACTGTGGATTATTTTTTATATATGATTAAAGAGAGTCTAATGCAATACTTTTATTTTTAAAATTGTTTTGATTTGTATTAAATTACTAAAATTTGATATTGTTATCGAAATATTTTTGACTTGTTTTTTATATGTTTATGACAATTAAATTGTTAGCATTAAGTATTATGTTATTGGATAGGTTGAGTGTTTTAATTAAATTAAATTGAAAGGAGTATAAATAATATATTATATATAGAAAAAATTGTTTAGATTGAAAAAAATAATTGTTTTAGTTTAATTAAGCTCACAAACTTGTTGTGTTGTTTGCTCACTTGGCTTAGGTGATTATATGTATATTTTCGTATTATTATAATAATTATATCTTAAAAGAATTTTAGTTGGAGTTCTTGAAATGAGATTGCTATATAAAACACTCAGGGTATTAGCATAGGTTAGACATTCACCCATTTATTTTTAAATCTTAAGATTTGGTGAATAAACATGTAAGATCTCAAATCATGTTATACTTTTCACTAAAAGTAGGTTTCAAACACAATTAATGTTTGTAACATTTTATAAAAGAATTCATAGTAGTCTTCGGTATTAACATGTAATATTTAAAAAGAATGTAAATTAGGTGTTAAAAATTTTCTTCTTTTGTTTTGAGAAGTGACATATATCACAAGAAGAACAAATACAAAAAAAAAAAATAAAATGAATCATTTGAAGCATGTCCATTGTGATAATATCCCAACTTTGCTATTTCATGATCAATGCTAACTTTATTTCTATTACAATATAAAAAAATATTTTTCTTACAATTTGTATTTGTACTTCTCTTTAGTGTAAAAGAACAAAAAAAAATCCTTAAAATCTTCAACTCATATAACTCTTTTATCCTTTCAATTATAATAACCAATGTGTAGAAATTTTCTTAAACTAACACTACAGATTGAATAGTGAAAAATGTAACACAACTCATTGTTTTGTGAACCTTCTGATAAAAACAAGATTGATAGAAAATAAATATATGTATAACACATAATTTAATTTAAGAAATTTTAACATTTTAGCAAATTGTCATATAGTTTGTTACCACTAAGAAAAGACAATTAAATTTCAAAAATATTTATGTTAAAAAAATTTAGATTTTTTATCAAAGCATATATGGTTGGTAGTTATTGAGTTTAATACACACATGTTATGATTTTCACTTGAATTCACATTATTAATAAAATTAAAATGAGGTATTAACATGTTTGGAAGTATGTTGAGAAGAATAAATTTAAATTCATTTAAAAATAATTGCAAGTTGTTGATATTGTTAATGATTAGTCTTTTCTTATCCTGTCATATGTCTTCTTTACCAAAATATACACCTTTTTTAAATTTAGTTAAAGTAGAACAAATTGAGAAAAAAGTATTATTTTTTACTAAGACGAATATATACCACTTTGATGAATTGTTTAAATGCTCAATTTGAGTAACAAATATCACAATTGTATGAGAAAAATAATTACAAAAAGATGTATAAATATAATACAATAATATTAAGAAAAATATACATCAAATGATTATGATTTATAAGTTTATAAAACCAAACATCAAAATAAAATATACTTCATTTTAATTTAATATAAAAATCATACAAGATTACACTAATATGTTATTATTATAAAATTGTTTATCATTTTATTAAAAATACAAAAAAATTATATATTTTTTAATAATTATTTTTATATTTCCTAATTTTAACTCTATCTTATATTCATTAATAAATTACATAATCTATATATTATTTAAATAATCTTATATTTACATATTACAATACAAAATTGTTAATTAACTTTAATAAACAAATTGATTTAATTTTTAATCTGAATTTTACACAAAACGATATTATTAGAAAAAAATAGGTAAAAAAGATGAAGGGTAATTTATTATCGATTATTACTTTTTGATCCATCCTTCTTTGGGAAACCCCAATTTGAAACATCGTGGAGGTTGTTTGGTTGGAACGAGAGAAGAACAAGCCTTATTTCTTCGGTAACTGAAAAAGTGAAGGAAAAAAATGGTGGATGGAAGCACAAGAGAGCGTTATTGCTTGGGTTAGCATGGTCAAAGGATCGAGGTTTACATTAATGGATAATGTTTAAACTTGAAAAAAAATAGTAATTTTATGAACCAGTAAAAAATAAGAGACTAAAAAAATTATCTTTAATATAACGATAAAAAACAATTTTTTTTTTCACTAAACATCCTTGCTTAGTGTTTATGAAAACAGTTTTCACACAGTTTATTATTATAATAATAAATTATTGTAAGTAAGTAAAGTATGTTATAAAAATATTATAGAGAGTGAGTATTGACAAGACAAGGGCAGTGACATGTATAAAATAGTAAAATGAAAATAGAAAAAGAAAAAAAGCGGTAGAAGGAAGCACCATACAGTGGAGGCTGGGACTGCATTGCACTGCAATGCAATGCAACATCTGATGGACGTTTTGATTCTCGCGGCCTCCTTCACGTTCTTCTGCTGAGTAAAAAGCACTCACACAGAAGAGAGAGAGAGAAAGCAAAAGAGGAAAGAGATATACCAAAAGAAGGAAGAGGAGAGAGAAACGGAAAGATAAAAAAAGCTTGCTTTGCTGCTCCCTTGCTCTAGTCTCATTCCAAGCACCAACCTTTCTTTCATCTCAACTTCCCTTTCTCAAATACCATGCTCCTCTCTCCCTCCTCTTCCACTTCCACCCTCATGGCTCTGCACTTCCTCCTTCTCCTCTTCTTCCTCTCTCTCTCCTCTGCTTCTCAGCCTCGCAATCCCGAAGGTCCCTCCCTGTTCATCGCATTCTTTAAGCTTCCCTTAATTCATGTTATTTGTTCCTACTAACATGGCTGAATTGCAGTGGAGGCTTTGATGAACATAAAAGCAGCTCTCAATGATCCTCACGGCGTCTTGAACAACTGGGATGAATACTCCGTCGACGCTTGCAGTTGGACCATGATCACTTGCTCTTCCGATGACCTTGTCATAGGCCTGTTAGTACTCAACTAAACGCTTTCTTTCTCTCTCTCACTTTTTTCTGCATTTCTTTTCTCACTTTCGTTTTTCTCTCTGCAGAGGGGCGCCTAGCCAATCTCTCTCTGGAACTTTCTCTCCAGCAATCGGAAATCTAACAAATCTTCGACAAATGTTAGCACCTTCTACAACTTTTTTCTTTTCGTGTTTTTATTTTATGTCTCTAATCGTGTAACGGTCATCTACTGCTTGATGGGTAGCTGCCATGATTCTCATTTCGTGCGATTTTTAGACTTTTTGCTCTGTTTTATGGGCTTTGGAGTGTTCTAAAAGCGGTTGGGTGGTTGAATGCAGATTGCTGCAGAACAACAATATCTCAGGCAATATACCACCGGAACTCGGGGCGCTTCCCAAACTTCAGACATTAGACCTTTCCAATAACCTATTCTCAGGGGTGATTCCTGCATCTCTTAGTCAATTGAATAGTCTCCAGTACCTGTGAGTAATTATTGTTTCCTTGATTTTAGTCCTCTTTTGCTAAAGAAAGTGCGGGAAATTATTTAAGCGACGATTGGCTAATGTCCACTATCTGTTCTTTAGTTGTTGACTTGCCTTTTTTTTTGTTGAGGTGTAAAGTTTATTATTTTATTTTGTGTTTTGAGATTCTGTTGCCTCTTTTTTGGATTCAAATCTTGTTGTGGAAATTATGTAATGCAATTTATTAATTTACTGTTTCTTTGTCCATAACGGGAGCAGGAGGCTCAACAACAATAATTTGTCCGGATCCTTTCCCGAGTCACTGGCAAAAACCCCACAGCTTGCTTTCTTGTGAGTGTAGTTCCCTGTTCTCACACGTCAGTGTCTTGAAAATCGAAACAACCTGCCACTTGCTTCATTTCTTACTGTTTGTCAATTTCTTTGCTGAAACTCTGATATGCTAAATCTATGCACTCAGGGACCTGTCTTATAACAATCTTAGTGGACCATTGCCCGAGTTCCCAACCAGATCATTCAAGTATGCTCATCTGTTTGTTTTGTGGACACGGTATTATATTATTTCGTAGTGCCAACTGTTCTTTTGTCCTAATTCACTGTTACTTCTGTTTGTTTAGTATTGTGGGGAACCCATTAGTTTGTGGGAGCAGCACTACTGAAGGTTGCTCTGGGTCAGCAACCCTCATACCAATTTCCTTCTCGCAAGTGTCATCAGAAGGTACGTCCTTTTTCCTCCCACCTTCTTGGTTTCTCATTTTCTTTACACAACGTGTTTAATATGTATTTCATTTTTGTTTGTAGGAAAACACAAGTCCAAAAATCTAGCAATAGCACTCGGGATCAGTCTTAGTTGTGCTTCTCTCATCCTCCTGCTTTTTGGGCTATTTTGGTACAGAAAGAAACGACAGCACGGAGCCATCCTTTATATCAGTGGTGGGTAGTATTGCAACTGAGGTTCTTAGATTATATGGTACTGGATTGGTATTATTAAGGTATTAATATTTATGGCTTTGGTATTGTTGCAGATTATAAGGAAGAAGGAGTTCTCAGCTTGGGGAATCTAAAGAGTTTCACTTTCAGAGAGCTTCAACATGCAACGGATAATTTCAGCTCTAAGAATATACTTGGTGCTGGAGGCTTTGGCAATGTCTATAGGGGGAAGTTTGGAGATGGCACGATGGTGGCGGTGAAAAGGCTGAAAGATGTAAATGGCAGTGCTGGAGAATCACAGTTCCAAACAGAGTTGGAGATGATCAGCTTGGCAGTTCATCGCAATTTACTTCGCTTAATTGGCTATTGTGCTACTCCTAATGAGAAACTTTTGGTTTATCCTTATATGTCTAATGGCAGTGTGGCCTCCAGGCTTAGAGGTTGGATATTCTCTCCTTCTCAGTGCTTTTTTGTGACTATATAATATGATATATTTTATTAGGTGCAATATTATCTACTTGTCCTTGTGCTTGGACCCGTTTTAATATGTGATCTGTCCTTCATGTTTTGGCTTTCGTATTTTCGTGATTGAAGGGCCTTTATGTTCATTTCAAATTGCAATATAATATGGCTTGGGACGTTGGGCATTATTTCTTTCCCTTCTTTGTTTTAGTAAAGTAATTTGCAATGTTAAGCCTACTTGTTTGTGTTAAAACATGTAAGCATGCATTCATGCTTACAGTTTGTCATGGTGTTCGCAATCTTGGTGCATTCTATCGAATAAAATTTGTGAAATTGTTGTTATTTTGAATGATAGGCTAGAAAGGGTCTGAATCGTCTGATCATCAGGGGTACACCTATAAACAGCAGTTGGGTAATTGATATCCTAATAAAACCTCTAATTGGATAATTTCTTGTCAGGTTTTCAATAATGTTTATCTAGGCATCAGATCCCTACTTTTGTTATAATGATAGATTCAATATTGTTTGTTTCTTTATGGCTATTAGCAAGACTAGCTATAAAGCCAATGTAGTTTTCCTTTAAATAGCACAATAAATGAAAAGTGTGGGAAGTTTTTCTTAACTACCAGTTTACCTTCAAGTGTTTTTCTATATTAACAGGGAGATTTAGCTATAATCTTAGTACTTTCGCTTTCTTTGTGGTTTAATATCATGTATGTTATATGATAGGCAAACCAGCTTTAGATTGGAACACTAGAAAGAGGATAGCTATTGGAGCTGCCAGAGGCCTTCTGTATTTGCACGAGCAATGTGATCCAAAGATAATACACAGAGACGTGAAGGCCGCCAATGTGCTTCTGGATGACTATTGTGAGGCTGTTGTTGGAGATTTTGGCCTTGCAAAGCTCCTTGACCACGCTGATTCCCATGTCACCACTGCTGTCCGTGGCACTGTTGGACACATTGCACCTGAGTACCTCTCCACCGGCCAATCATCTGAGAAAACAGATGTATTTGGATTTGGCATTCTCTTGTTAGAGCTCATAACCGGAATGACAGCACTCGAGTTTGGGAAAACGGTGAATCAGAAGGGTGCTATGCTAGACTGGGTAAGTCTATTCTCTTCAACCTAAACAGAACAATCATAGCATTCTAAAATATTTGACGTGATAATCTTGTAGTTAGTCTAATATCTTTTTGCTTATTCAATATTAACCCTCCATTAGGAGTTCCTCGTGCACTATTTTCTCTGAACATGGTCTTTTTAATACTTTGCTCTGATCTGCACTAGGCTACTGCTACCAAAATGTCTTAATTTTATTTATGCATTTGTCTTAATGTATTGAATGCGCTAATATAGAAAAGGAAAGGAAATTAAATTTGTAGATTTGTTTTCTGACATGACAAACAACTTTGATAATAACAACTTTGTCTATACTTCTGTCTTCTGGTATGTGCATTGTATTAGGCTTGGCTGTTTTTACTAATTTCTCTTAATAACTAAAAAACATAAAACATGGTTAGTTATGTGTCGCTGTGACTGGTCCAATATATTAGTTATTACTGTTGAGCAGTGAATGACTTATGTGCTGCCGTTACTAAATTACAATAGGGACTTTTCTATCTACAGCAAATGATGGATGTTCTTTTTTTCTTGAAAAGTTAGTATGATATTAATGGAATATATAGTGAATATAGTTAGTTGCTACCTGTAAACCAAACTTCCTTCCCGGTCCCCCCCTCCTCCTCACAGAAAAAAGCTACAGAGTGCTGAGTAGTTGTTGATACTAGCAAGCGATCTACCTGCTAGTACGTAACGTATCCTTGAAATAGGTATCTGAATGTTGGCTGAAAGAATTATGTACACTTGAGAGACCAGAGATGAATATTTGTTCCTATGTTGAAACAGGTTAGGAAAATACTACATGAAAAGAGGGTTGCAGTGTTGGTGGACAAAGAGCTAGGAAACAATTATGATAGAATAGAGGTGGGGGAGATGCTGCAAGTTGCTTTACTCTGTACTCAATATTTGACAGCCCACCGCCCTAAAATGTCTGAAGTGGTTCGAATGCTCGAAGGTGACGGGCTTGCGGAGAAGTGGGCATCATCACATAATTATGGTAATCACGACACCAACCCCAGCCACAGCAACAATGGTAGCGATAGTTCATCCCGCCCTACCTCTGCTTCCAAACATGATGATGGTGTTCATGACCGTTCCAGCATGTTTGGCATGACAATGGATGATGATGATGAACAGTCTTTGGAATCCTATGCCATGGAACTCTCTGGTCCTAGATAAACAGTAAATGGGGAAAAGAAAACAGGAACATAGAAAAAGGATTATTCTAGGATAATATAATGAGTGAAATCAAGTGTATATATATATATATTCTAAAAAGTTTTGTCATATTGGGTGTGTGTTGTAAATAAAGAGTTTAGTATTTGGGTGTAGAAAGTGGGGTAGGTGGGTGCGCAATACGCATATTAGAGTTTGTATAGGGTTGGACAGGGAACATCATCAGATTCTTTGCTGGGGAGGGTGAGGCAGCAGAGACAAGAGGGTGTGTTCCGCAGAATGATATTTGACTGAAGATGAAGATGGGCATGCATATCTTGCATTGTCTTCTCATATGTCTTGTTCATGTATGTTCAGACTTGGAAGTATCAGTCTGAGCTTTTGAGCTGTTACGGGTCATTGTCAATCTGATGCTTTGCAGGGTCACGCTTGCTCTTTTTCTCCATTTGGTGTCTTTTCCTGTGTTCTTTTTCACCTTTCTGTCTTTGCTACTCCTATAGCCTTCCAATTTTTCCTTTTTCTCCCTTTGTATCATTTCCTTTGACTACAATACCTACTCCAAACTATATCTGTTACTAACATTGTCTAAATCAATGCTTCATTCTCAAAGTATGCTAATTCTGATTATTCAGAGATTTATGTTTAAATTCAGATAATAGTTTAGTCACAAACTCAAGAGACAGGGAGAAGAACTACTGAGAGATGCTGATCAAGTGATAACAGAATCATCACCTCCTGATTTACTTTTAAACTTTAATAAAGGATCCTCTTACCCAGTCAGCGCCATTGTTATGAAATTTTTTCGCTTTTGCACTGTTTCCTTTTTTTAAGTGACACCGCTCTATGTTTTTAACCGTTGTTTAAAAACAACCTTTGCTATTTTTGGTACAATGCTAGTTCTTTTTGTACGAAAATTTGCTCTTCCTTAACGTTGGAGTTCATTTACGAGGCTACTTCCGAAATTTAAATTCCATAAATAATGTAAATAATTTTTAAAAATTTAAAATACTGGGTTAAATTCTCTTTTAAAAATTTAATCTCGAGAGTAACTAAAAAGTCATTACTGAAAATTTATTTTTTGGGATGTTAAATTCTGTTTTAAAATATCAATTCATAAATGATTTGAAAATTTATTTTCGGATGACTCTGATAGGCGCCGAAATTAAAATATCGGAAAAAGTAAAAGATACCCATCTTGTTTTTAAAGAGGTATTTTTGTGATAACAAAGAGAAAATAAGTAACCATTACCAGAAAAGGCGAAGCAAAAATCAATCACCTGTCGTCGGAGTTCCTGGCTTCATTGTCCATGCCCTGTCTTGCAAGTTGAATTTTGTTAAAAAGATGGGGAATGAATATTTTATTTTTAAACAAAAAAATAATGTTTATAAAAAATAGATAAATTTAACTTATCAAGTCCAGAAAAAAAAGATAGATGTCCTCCATTTTAACATATAAAATATTTTTTTTAACCATCATTCATCCTAGCCTGTCATCTATATATTTAGAGTATTCAAGACAACTCAATCTCTTTATTAATATATTTAGAAAATGCATCATTATTACATTTTTTCATGCCATAATAAATATTAAAATATCAAATATTAATTACAATTTTAATTAAAAACAAATATAATCAATATTTCACGTTGATTTCAAATATTATAAAATGAATCTTATTTTTACTTTAAAAAAATTTAAATCAACTAAGTATGTTAGAAATAACTAAAAATTTCAAATTTTTCGATTCTACAAATTAATAAATAAAAAAATTATTAATAGTTTATAAATATAAAAATGTATTTTAGACATATGAATGATAATTTTGAAATATAAAAAACTGTTTGTAATTTGATAGAATATTTCAACTATTAAACAATATAATAAATGAGAAACCAATCCTATTTTATATTGTATACATTTCAATAATATCTTCTATAAGTACAAAATTATTTTAATTTATACGGAAAAAACATTTCATTAAATTCATAAGTTTCTGAATCTGGACATCATTTCTGTTATATTCATTCACTTTATTAGGTTTTAAATGACAGACAAAAAAAATCAGAATTAATGTGAAGTGATTAGAATTTAATTGGACTAAAACTCAATTAAAAGTCATTTTAAACAAAGCAACAAAAGACGGCCCCCACAATTGCCACATGTCGGCATTCCACACCTTCCACATGTAGACACTCCAAATGTGGGAACTCCACGCTTGCATCTGCCTTATTTAAGGTGTTATAACAATATTAAGTTTCCATATAAATAGGGGTCTAATTTCTATTTCATTTTTTCCAAAACATCTTCACATTACAACTTAAAGGTGGCAACAATTAAATCCCGTGCATTGCACGGGTAAGATACTAGTAGTTATAACATCTTCCTTTCCATGGTTGTGACTGTATCCTGTGTTAATGGGATCTAGAGTATGATTTTTGTTGATGTGCCTTAGTCTTTCCTCCATTTTGAGAATAGACTATTTTATTGTCCCCTTCTTCCAACTTTTCTATCATCTTTATCTTCTTTATTAAAGTTGGAAACTCTTTGATACATATAACACCCACAATCTTTTTCAGCTCATGCCCAAGTTTTTCAAACTTTCTACATCGACAGGCCTCAAAGTTAGTTTAAGTGTAGAATTTTGCTAAGTACTGAAACTTGGTTGTACAAGAATTCGTTAGCTTATTTTCCTATTTTAGCTTAAGAAACTCGGTTTTCTTTTGCCAAACTTAGGAAATATTTTTCTAAGAATCTCAACCTCTCAATCTAACACCTCAACCTCTCAATCTAACACCTCATTGTATAACAGATAAGTTGCCCACACTAACTTTTTATCTTGAAAATCATCTCCACTTCTCTGATTCACTTATTGGTATAGTTAAGAGTGACATTGCCACTAAACTTTGAAGGGTTGTGACTCATGAATTCACTAAGTGTTCCTGAGGATGTTTGGATGAATAAACTATTGTAGTCATCGTGACTATTTTCCATTGTTGCATGAATGCTTGATGATTATAAGTCATTATCAAGTTTTTCTTATTAAATGACATTAGTCATTTTCTAAATAATCTTAACTATATGACACATATCAGAAGATGATCGGAGTGAAGTATAAAGTCTAAAAGCCATTCTATAAAACATAAGAGAAAGACTTAAGAACTATCTCCAAATTCTCAGTCAACTACATGAACTTGTTAAACATATAACATGCACAACCAAAATATAACAAACCCTGTTTCCCTAAGGTCACCTAATATACAACATGCTCTGATACCAAAAAGTGTATCATCACACTAATAATTACATTACTACTAATTAATATAAGATGAATAAACATTTGCATAATATTTATACTACCCTTTTATAAATCTTTCAAACAAATAAAAGAAGAAATTTCTTTCTTCACATTGAATCATATTATATATACATAATTTAAAATAAAACAAACAATTTCTTTTATAAATATATAGTTCTTTTCTATCTCTTATTTGTTAGAGATTGTCATTCTACAATATCACATACTTTCGTATAAAACATGATCATCATAGTTGATAAACAATATATAAATATATAAAAACAAAGTAAGCTAGAGTTTTAAAAATTGTGAAAATAATAGGAAAAAATTATAAGAGAGTTAATTGAAAACTGTTAGGCAATTTTTATAAATATCATTTTATGTGAAATATTCAAATGATAATTTTATGTGTGTATGTGATCAGATAATGATAATTGCATTTGACAAAGTAAGTCAGAAAAAGATTATGTTTATATAAATAATTCACTAATAATAAATTTATTTGATTAAGTGTAACAAACTCAATTTTAGTACTTAACAATTTATTTTTTGAGCATTTTAATTGGACTTATTTACTCAATAAATCTCCTTCTTTGTTAGTATGAATATAAGAAATGAACAATATAGAAAAGTAGAAATAAAGAAAAAACACTTAGAATATTTTTATTATTGTTTGTGTATTGTAACACATTATGTTTAGTTCTCAATTAATAAATTAAGTTTTAATAAATAAATTAATTCTTCTTTATATTATAAACAACACCTGCAAGTACCAATTGTCTATATATTCAATCAATTTTAAAAATTAGCTCAAGAAAAGAAGATGAAAAGAAACTTATTAAAAAATTCTAATCAAATAAAAATGTTGATATCTAAGTTGATTCTAATATAAGAAAAAATTATCATTTTCTTCAAAAAAAATTTAAAAAATCAAAGCAAAAATATTTTTAAAAAATGATGACTTTGTAAGAGTTCTTACACTTTAAACGCTTGTATTTACTCTTCAAAATTCAACTTTATTTCTTGTCATATTTTACTAATAAAAATACAAATACGACAACTCTCCGCATTTTGTACGTAATAAAATAAAATATTGATCACAATTAAAAGAAATTTTACAAAAGATAATAAGAAAATATCCATAAACAACAATAGTTATAAAAGTTTTCGTATTTAATTATTATTACATGTGATAAAATGAATCATTTAATAAACGGTAAATCATAATCAAAAACTGATTTCAAATATATGTTTTATCTCTAAAATTCAAATACATCATCATCTATTATACTTTGTTCTCAATTAAACCGTTTAAAATTATAACTAGTAAATATAAATTGATTTTGAATGTATATTTTATTTTTTTAAAATTCAAATACACTTTGAAAATGCTTATCATATATTCTATTATTGTTTTAATGTCAATGGTTTTAACTTTCTTTTATCTATTTCGGTCTATCCTTATCCTCATTTAAATATCAATATTTTGATAAAAACATCAATTATTGAAAATCTCAATATTCCACCATATAAATTATTTATCATATATCTAAAATGCTTATTTGTTAAAATGTTTGTCACTAAAATCTATTTATTTGTAATATAATTTATATATTTAGAAGTATTTATTTATTAAAAAATGATGGAAAATTGCAACTAACCTGATATATTTGATTTAAATTGAGTGAAACAATATATTTTAAGATGGAGATTCAACTTATAAATAAAAAATAACGGTAAAATATCAAAATTCTTAACCATCATCTATAAATACCTATCAGAAAAAAAATCAGAAGAAGCGAGTGGGAGAAGGTATCCATTTGGTTTGTGAATGGTGATTATAGGTAGGGATTAAGGAAGCTTCGGAGCAACACTGAAACTGCAAACCCAATTGTAATTGAAACTCAATTCAATGGCCAACCATTCTTCTTCTTCCTCTATCCTCTGCGCTTCTTTCAACCAGGACCTTAGGTCAATTCATGCTCTTTCAATTTCTTCTTTTTCCTCCAAAATTCTATTCAAATTCGCTCACTTCAGATACATAATTTTTCTTTTATTTTTTCTTTTTGTAGTTACTTTGCTGTTGGCACCAGGGATGGTTTTAGAATATTTGATACCAATACAGGAAAACTCTGCTATGAAAGAGGTAAATTCCATTCAATTGACTAATAATTTTTTTTCTTTGAATTTAATTTCTTAATATTCCCTCTTCCTTCTTGCAGCTGTTGGAGCTTTTGTTATTGTGGAGATGCTGTTTAGCTCCAGTCTTATTGCTATCGTTGGTGCTGGTGATCAGGTACTGTACTCATGATTACTCATCGAGCTTTGCCATTTGGGCATGGACTTGAGCTTCGGCTTTTTTTGTTTGATTGTGTAATTACATGTACATGCAGCCATCTTTGTCCCCTCGCCGTCTCTGTTTGTTCAATAAGACCACGGGCGCTGCTCTTAGAGAATTGAACTTTCTAACTTCCATACTTGCTGTTCGCATGAATAGACAAAGGTCAAACTTCCATCTTCGCTGTGGGACATTTTTTTTTTTTTTGTATAAAATCGTGCTGTGTTGTGTTTTTAATATTGGAATTCGAAGTGGGCATATGATGAAGGCATCATGATATTTTCCTAATACTCAGTATAGCACTGCCAAATGCTTATTTTTGTGTATTTTTGTAACGATGAATGTTGCTGTTGTATGCTGACTAATGGTTACTTTTCCTCTATGATATCTGTGGCTTACTTTGTGAGGTTACTGTATGCGTTGGAACTTAATTATTGCAAAATTTCATATTGTTGGGACAGAATGGGGCAACTGCTAGTTCATTAGTTAGTTAGAAAGATTGATTACACCAGCAGGGGAAACTAAGACTCAGATTAGGGGTTTCATTCTGAATTTGATAGTTTGTGAGTGAAAGGAGGAATCCTTTTTGAAAGCGGAAATCGTGCAGGAGAGACTCTCCTCTGTTGTATTCTCAATCATTTAGCTAAATCGTTAATTTCTTTTCATTTGTTTCCATCTGTCGTCCCCTTTCTTCTCACTTGGTTTGTAACATATGAAGTAGCAGAACTAAGGAGAAAGTTTGGGACTTGTCTGTGGGTTGTTTTGGTCCAAATTTGCTGATCATTCAGGTGACTCAAGTGAGAATGTTTACCAAATTGGTGTTATGTCAGTGTTTCTAGAGCTCCGTGTGTGTTCATTGTGCAGTAGATACATATGGTCAGTTTATTATTTTGTTAGTTTATATTGAACATTAATACTTGCTAGTCTACAAGTTTTGGATTCAGCTACTTTCCTACAGGTCTTAATTTTTGTATTTATTATTATTTTTTCAATAAATTCTTATGTCAAGTCCTATTACCTTCTTTGACCACTAATATTACTCTAATCTCTCGGTTTCTTCATAATGCAGACTTGTTGTCATTTTACAAGACAAAGCATATGTATATGAAATAAATAGTCTCAGTATTGTAGACATTATTGACACGGTGCCAAATATTAAAGGTGAGGCTGGAATCAATGTGGGCCATAATTTCATTCAATTGGATACGTTAATTCTTAACTGTAGTTGGTACTTGTTAGATTATGATTCTATTATTCTATTCTCATCGGATTGCAACAAAAATAGTGAATTAAACTTTTAATCATGCCAACAAACTCCTATATTATGCGTATAATTTTCTGAGGCAATTTTTCCTCACAGGGCTTTGTGCTTTTTCCCCTTGTTTGGATGCTTGCTACTTGGCTCTTCCTGCCAGTACTACCAAAGGATCTGCATTGTTGTATAATGTCATGAATTGTCATTTACACTGTGAGGTTATACATATATTTCCTTCTGATTAGTGTTAAACGACTTTGTTACTATAAAGTTCATGAATGTTTTACTTTTGTATCATCCCATCTTGTAGCCTCAAACTAGTGAGATGATAAAAACTTATGCTTTACGTTTTTGAATTTTTAGTAATAATCAATTTTATTTTACGGTCTTCATGATTTGGCATATCTTGTTTATTCTAATATGTTAATATATTAACGAGTTACATGGTCTGTATGCCGTAAAATGCCTACTTGCATTGTGGGATTTCCTTCTTTAGGGAGCACAGTAGGAAAAAGTTGAGTTTAACAGCACATCAGCTATTGACTTAATTTATCTTCTGACAGTGATATTTTCTTTTCAATGGTTGATGTATGAGCTAATATATGGTTGTTTATATCTTTTACCTATATTCATAAACATTATTATCAAACATGAATTACAGATTGAGGCTCATCGTTCACCATTGGCTGCAATGGTTCTTTCTTCGAATGGAATGTACATAGCTACAGCATCTGAGCAAGGTACCATAATCAGAGTCCATTTGGTGTCAGATGCAACAAAGGTGATGAATAGAAGTCAATCTTTCTAGATATTGATAGGGAATATCAGTGGTATCAACCGTTATTTCTTACACCTTTCATTATTCTTTTTCTCCTTGAAACCACACCAATTTAATTTTGGTCATAAAATATCAGTCTATGGTACAGTTCTCTGGTAGGTCTCTTTAAGTCATATCAAAACACAGTCCCTTAAATAGGAATGCTGGTTCAAGTGTGTGAATTCTTATAATATTAACTGGCAATGTTCCTAAATTGATTTTCCACCCTGGACCTATATCTTCCATTTTATATTTTGCCTATGTACTATCTAATAGGAAATTTATGCGATTAGTCGTTACACATTATGCGTTTGTGTGGCAGTTTCTGTTTTCAATGGGCATTTGGTATTGGTTGTGTTCGAGAGAAAAACGCTCTCTGTTTGGGCTTGGGCCTTTATATTTGTAAATTGAGAGAGTGTTTAATTGGTCTTGTGCAATTCCTTGATTATAACTCTTTCCCTCCTCATTCTCTGTTCAATTGTCTTCTATGTCGGATGATTCTTAAAGATAAGAGAATTTATATGTTTTAAGTGAATAGGATAATCCTCCTGTTGTTTTCTCATATCCTCTTCATTTAAGGTTGTGCACTGTCTGTCTACCAGATTAATCTTTGGATAGAACACCAATTGATAAACTAATAAAATACATTACTGGACGCAGAAATCATACATAATACATGAATACAATTGCTGTCCCAGAACAAAATGTCCCACCGAAGGTATTCTTTGCCCACAACCTGCAAAAGACAACACACTTGCCTAATAATACATACTATCATGTTGGTTTTCTTATAATTCAATGCCTCAGATTTTATTCTGTTAAGGTTTTCTGGATCACTTAAATTCAATTTATAAATTATAATTCATCAATACTTACTTTGGTAATATTCAGAAACCTAATGATGTTTTGACTGCTTTTTGCTCCAGTGAGAATCTCTTTTGCTTGATACAAATCCTGATTGACAATCTCATAGACATAACTATATTTGATGCCGAACATGTCTGAAATTCTGGTTACATTCAGTAGATGTTATTCATGACTTTGAATTTTTACTGAATAGTTAAATATGTAGACACAGATTTGGTGACCAAAGACTATTACATTTTTTTCTAACCATGTTATTGAAGGCAAACATGTAAAGTCTCTAGCATAAATTGAACCATGGAACCAAATATTTTCCTCTAACGTAATGCTCTTTATATGTGTTACTATTTTACTTTAACTGTTAAACTGACATGTTTTTTTCAGCAGTCATATAGCTTTAGAAGGGGGACATACCCGTCTACTATATTTTCTATGACATTTGGACCATCAAAGCAGCTTCCAGATATTCTGGCAGCCTCAAGTTCTTCTGGTTCTATTCATCTTTTCACTCTTGGATTTGCTTCACATCCAAGGCGAGAATTGCAATTTAAAATATTCTTCCCCACTTTCCATCTTTTTGGCTACTTTATTGTTGTACTTGTTGAATACCGTCATATAAGTTTAGGTAGCTTTAGATCACTGATGTATAGCCAGCCTAATTTAAATTTAAAGCATTGTTATTTATCTTGTTTGACTTAGTTACCACTCAAATGGACCAGCAAGCATGATAGACCTCTCATAATGAAAACTTCGACTTTGATTCTTGTTCATATTTGGAGACAGTTAAGGGCCAAATAGTACTGAAAGGAAGATGTGGTTGCATGATAGTGATTTCGTGATAAATGTGTACAACCTATGTAGCTGATTTTAGTTTTGCATATAATCTGGATTAGCTTCCTTTGCTCTTTGAAAAAAAAAATTCCAATGTTTTTTCCCTTAATTATTTTGCCACCTCTGAAATGGATTTGGGAAGTCATCTTATGTGTATTTGGTGACTTCAGCAGGAGCAAGAGTTCAAGTGGCTTTCTAGGATCGATAATTCCTGGTGCTGTGAGTGATGTGCTAGATCCTGCTTATCATCACGTACTTCATAATACTGTTCCTGCAGGGGTGAAAAGGTGAAGTATTTTTAGGCTATGTAGCTTTTTTTCTTTTATATTGACCTATTTAAACCTTGGAACTATTTCATCTGTTTTTTATTTTCCATAATCTGAAATACTTTCTTTACCTTGAGATTTTATTGTGTTATCCAAACCAACCTTGTTGAGGATTTATGATTATATATGTGTATGAAATTTGCATGTTTAGAATTATTTTTTAACATCTTCTGTTTGTCTTACAGCTACATAGTAATCCGCAAGGTTGAAAATGTGACCAACTCCTCATCATCTGAACTCCTAGCTTGTAGGTGAGTGCTCATTATTGATCTTGGTCTCAGATGTTGACAATCCATTGGAACTCTTTATTTGATATCCCCGTTTTACCCCCATTCACTCATTGCTTAGTTTTGGCTTTTGTGATTAATTATCTGCTGCTGATAGGTTAAATTGAGATTCTGCACGTGTTGTGTAGCTTTTAAAGTATTTGCTTATAATATGTAGCTTCATTTGCCTCTTTAATATTTAAGCTTCTCTTTCACGTGGAACTAGGTTTACTACAATGCTTTATGACTTCTTTCTTGATCATGATCATTGACATTAAGTATTTAATGCAATGCCTTGTGTTTCTGTTTTTCTCTTGGACTGTGCATGTCCCATCTGTTTTAAACTACAACTGTGCAATGTTAGGTTGCTCGGATTGAACGCGTAATCCAAATGTTAATTTTATGGTTTGATAAAAATCGAAGTACATTATAAAGGTGTGGAACTATCAAAAGTAAAAAAAAAAAAAAAAAGTTATATACCGTGGTCCCTTCAAAGCTATTGTCGTTGAAGTGGTACTTCTTTGTTGGGTTTTACAATCAAGGTATATGGCCAGCTGTGTAGCATTAAGAATTTATCACACATCCTTTTTCTAAAAATGTTCTTCATAGCTTACCTTTCCCGGTGTTTCAAATAACTTTTGATATCATTCATTTGCTATAGTTTTTACGTTTTTCCATTTTCCAGGGCCATTATGTCGGTCATAACTTCTAACGGATTCTTGAAGGAATACAACTTAAGCATTAATGCCCGAAATGAATTATCTTGGGCTTTAGGGCGTGAGTTCAATCTTTTGACTGTAACCTAGGACAAGCTACCAGGAGTGGCAAAATACTGTTTATACCGAACCATCTATGATTGTAAAGCTTGAGGAATTGCATTCTACACTCAATCTTCCAGAACTGCCACTGCTACCAACATTGAAGTGTTAATCGGAAACTCTCAGAACGGTCATAGCTGCCATCATGAGTGCGTTATTTGGATGAAGCAGTGATACAAAATTCGATTGGGTCTCGAATGTTAAATTGGTTTATCATGTGGGAAGTCTCTTGCACTACCCAAATTAGTACTCATGTTGAACATACTGACTATTTTGCTCATCCTCGAAAATGTAATTATCAATGTTTATCTTTGAAATAAATGATAAGGAAGTATTTGGAGGCACAGTTCACTTTGTCAAATTCTTTGATGTATTCTGTGGTATTAATTATTAAGGGCATTTCTTTTTCATGTTATGTCTCGACCAATTAGAAATTGCTGTTTATCCAAAGATTCATAAATAAGAGAAATGTGAAGCTTAGTATTAATACATTAATATATGCTAAAATAAAATGATTAATTTAAAAATAATTGTACATTTGTTTTTTCATAAGTGATTATAAAAATAATTACCAGATTGATATGTCAACTTACTGAATTATTTTCTTTGGATGCAGCTTTTCCATTTTTCAATTATTAATATTTTATTATTATGTTATCCCTGATTAATAAATTGAAAACTTATAAACTAAATCCGTTAAATTTATATAACATATAGACCTTTATTTTATCTATTTGAATAAATTTTTAAAAAATATAGAAAGTATTAAAAAGAAGGAAAAATAAGTATAAAAAAAGAAAAAAAATATCGGAAGCTACTCTTTATCAGAGCCAGGTTTCGATCCTGGGACCTGTGGGTTATGGGCCCACCACGCTTCCGCTGCGCCACTCTGATTTGTTAATATACTGTGTTTTGTTTATTATTTGTATAAATAAAAACTCCTAATATTCATGTATGGAAAGAAAATTTAACGTGAAATCGTGTATCTAACAAGTTAAGAATAAAAGTGAAGAAATAGGGGGTGCATGAACACTTATGTTGGTCAAATTGTTGAAATTATCCAATTAAGTTGATTGGAGCAACTGCAAGATTATAAATTCTAATTAAAAGGTTCATGAAGCTGATGTGATATGAAAAAAATAAAAATAAATAAAATTCTTTTTATTTTAGGTTTAGAATTTAGGTATTTTTATTTTTTTATGTTTAATTTGGACTAGAGAATGAATAAAATTGATTATTTTTCTTTTATTATAAAATTTATATAAGCATATTTATTGTATTTCTTTGAGTTGATTTGAAATGATGAATAAAATTTTAAAAAAAAATTGTGGATTTTTTAAGTGATGTTTCTCTTTTGTTTATTTTTTAGTGGTGTTTTATAATTGATCTCACATCTGGGTTTATCAAAGGAAAGTGGAAACTTTCTTTCTTGAAATTTCTTATTTTGTGAGCTAAGTCACAAATGACAATTTATATTCTTCTTATCTCATGTATTTGAGTTGTACAAGGTTCTTCTTAATTCCTAACATTAAATTTAAAATGCTAAATTTATTGTGAAAATTTTAGAAGTGAGAATTTCTCTGTTGAGTTCACCAGACTTGTAAACTTATCGTTTCTTCACATTGTATGTCTTTGTTATGTTCTACAATAAGAATTTTGAGTAAGATTATTATAAACTTGAATACTTAAAAGATCTTGCAGTGTTCAAATATCCTTTATTGTAGATTATGGGATTTAATCCTAACTGGGTTCACATGATTTAGTATTAAAGAGCTTCTTTCTGGCAGTCAGGTTATATCTTTTATTGTTTTACTAGTTATGTTCTTCTAAAATATTTGTATTCACTTGTTCATTTCGATTCTGAAAAGAAGGAAAAAAAAAAACAAAAAGAGTAAAAATAGAGAAGAAATATTACATTGTTGTAAGAAAAGATTGAAGTCGTGGGAACTCGAGGACAATTATAGTTTGAATTAAAGCAATTCATTGACATGCAAGATAGAAGTGTAGAATTGAAGTCACCATGAGAATAGATGCCATCGTTTTTTAGTGAGATTTGATTTTCTGTTACATTTTCTAGTAGGTACAAAATTGTAAAGGGCAATTGTTTAAATTGGGTGGCCAACATTAGCATGAATTTTTGGAGATTATCCCATTAAACAAATTTTCTTGATGAAGGGAAAGATGACGTGATTTGTAACAGATGTAAATTTCCTCTTTTATATGTTTAGTTTGACCTAAGAAATTGATTTTTTTTATATTTAGTTTTGACATAAGAAATTTACTTGTTTACGCCTCTTCGATCCTAAATTTTATATAAAGATACTTATTTTATTCATATTGGTAGATTTGGAATGATAAATATAAATTTTAAAAAAATATTGAGTGTATATCTCTTGGTAACACATTGAAGAGTTTAGAGTTTCTTATATTATGAGTTAGGCTAGAAATGACAACCATTATCTTATTTATTTTATAGTTTTGAATGACGTAAGATTTTTTTTTTCAATTTCTGACATTGAAATTAAAATACAAATTTTATTCTGAAATTTAAAAAAATGAGAGTTTTCCTCTTAAATTCTGTATAGGACTTACAAACTTATAAAGATTGATCAATCTTGTGACGTTTCTTCATATTTTAAGATCTTTGTTGTGTTTTACAACGTAATGATTCTGAATTAATCATCTACCTGAATAGTTAGAGATCTTACAACATTCAAATATTGTTTATTTTGGATTTTGTGGTTTAATCCTAACCGGATTCACCTCAGACTCTTATATATGTTGTCAAATTTAAGCAAGTAAGGTCAAACTAACTCATTTGGTGACAGAGTCAATGCAAAAAGAATTCAGTAACTAACCTTTTGAGTCATGTAAAAATAGTTCAGCAACTGTTTCGTCTCATGTCAAAGGTGTTTTCTTTTACGCAAGGGTCAAATAATAGTCACTACTCACTAACTAGTCAAGATAAGCGAGTTTCTCCATAATGGATATGAAACTTGCTCAAGAAATTGTAGCCATGGCAACAGCACTTGTTTCATTGCCTTTCATTTTTCATTTCACCTTAACCATACATTTCACCACTGCCACCACAACCTCATATAACCTAGTGATTATTCAACTCTCAGCATTATCTCCCCACAATTCAAAAGACACCATTTGGGATCATCACTCAGATAAAATGTTGAAGCAAGTTTCCTATATTGATTATATTTCCAATCTTGTTCCTAGCTCCAGAAATGTTGTGTTCTTGATGAATATCTCCATTGGTGAACCACCTGTTCCACAACTTGCTGTCATGGACACTGGCAGCAGCCTTACATGGTTTATGTGTCATCCTTGCACATCTTGTTCACAGCAATCTGTTCCAATATTTGATCCTTCAAAATCCTCCACATATGCTAGCTTGAAATGCAGTGAATGTAACAAATGTGAAGTGATGAATAATGGTGGTGAATGTCCATACAGTTTAGAGTATGTTGGGAGCGGCGCATCAGAAGGGATCTATGCTAGGGAACAATTAACTTTAGAGACTACAGATGAAGGCATAGTGAGAGTGCCTAGTTTGATATTTGGCTGTGGTCGTAGGTTTAGTGTATCTTCCAATGGTTACCCCTACCAAGGAATCAATGGGGTGTTTGGACTTGGAAGTGGAAAGTTTTCTCTGCTTCCTAGTTTTGGTAAGAAATTTTCATATTGTATTGGCAGTTTAAGAAATACTAATTATAAGTTTAACAAATTGGTCTTGGGGGATAAAGCCAATATGCAAGGTGACTCAACTACTTTGAATGTGATTAATGGTTTGTATTATGTTAATCTAGAAGCTATAAGTATTGGTGGGAAGAAGCTTAATATAGATCCAAATGTATTTGAAAGATCATTAACAAATAATAACAGTGGAGTGATAATCGACTCTGGAGCAGACCACACGTGGCTTACAAAATATGGATTTGAAGTGCTGAGCTTTGAAGTTGAGAATCTTCTTGAAGGGGTTTTGGCCCAGGATAAGCACAACCCTTATACTTTGTGCTATAGTGGGGTAGTAAGCCGGGATCTAAGTGACTTTCCTGTGGTGACATTTCATTTTGCTGAGGGTGCTGTTTTGGATTTGGATGTAACAAGTATGTTTATCCAGACATCAGAGAATGAATTTTGCATGGCTGTGCTTCCAGGGAACTATTTTGGTGATGATTATGAAACTTTTTCTTCTATTGGAATGTTGGCCCAACAGTATTACAACGTGGGTTATGACTTGAATGAGATGCGTCTATACTTTCAGAGAATCGACTGTCAACTTCTTGATGGATGAGTGTAAATTACTGCTAACTTTTATATCAGTTTTCAAGAATTTTTACAAGATTCCTTAGTTATTGGATGAGAGTGTTATCATAGCTCCATTCTTATTAGAACTCATTTTTTATGTACTTAAGTTTAAACATATAATTTAACACAACTACCTGTCAACTGACATTATTATTTGTGGATTAACAGAGGAGAATACTTTATTTTCACTCACATACTTTCCCATTTTTTGTTAATGCTTAGCGAAATTGCGATGTCAAGAAATATAACAATCTTTCTTAGCTTTTCAGCTTTTTTATTTCTACATCACAATATATAAAGTAATTAAAAATAAAATGAACGATAAAGATATAAATAAAAAATAATTAATATTGTTTTGAACTTTGAAAATAACAAACAAAAGTAAAAGTGTTTTAAGCATAGCCACTTATAAAGTAACTAAGAAAATAACACATTAACATTTTTGTGCTATGGAGTTTTGGTATGCAAGCTACCTGTCATAATACTCATTTTTACACCTACATAGGATTTCAAACACCAAGGTTATAGTCCGTTTCCAAGTCATTCACTTTTGAAAATGTTGACACGTTTGATAAATATGATGAATCCCGAAATTGACAACTCTTAATCTCAATAGCCCACGAAGGTTAGCCTTTCCAAGTACTTTTTCTAAACTGTGTAAGCATACATATTCTTGGAGGCATAAAAACGGAAATTAATGTTATACATGAAATACAACTCAGACTTTGTGCAGCATGTTCTCCCAATAAGGTGGAAGTTCAGGGCAATCTCCATCAGTATTGGGTTACAGTGTAACTGGGTGCGTACACTATCTAGTTCTTGTCTTCACAAACTTGGGTCTCGATGCCTTCTTCTCCATCTTTTCCCTCTTCTTGCGGGTCTTTTCATCTTCAAATGATTCCTAATTTACAGAAGAAATACAAAATTTATGTTACTAAGGTCTATGGTTCTTTTGTGGTCTGAAAATAAACATTGATCAACAAGGTCTGTGGTTCCTTTTTGTGGTCTGAGATGAACATTGATCAACAAGTGACCGTACCTCTGAACCTTGTGGCAAAAATCCTTTAATGAAGCCAAAGGACTTGTATGCTCCAAAAGCTGGTATCTAGAAAATGTCAAGCAAAGGCAAAATTATGTCACAGACTTGGTTATGTTTGATTTCAAATTCAAAAAAATGTTTGATTTCAAATTTAAGAAAATGTTTGATTTGTATACAATTAAACAAATCTGTTCAGGTAACTAGTAGAAAGTGATACAAGACACGAAGCCAGGTGTGGGATTGAGAGAAGGATTCGAAAAAAATGAAAACTGAAGAAAATGATAAAAAAATATCTCACCTGCTTTTGTTTATTGGTATCTAAAATACTGGTTTTGAAAAAAAAAATGTAGACTTCATAGATTTTGGATGAGAAATTGATTGATGGGTAGTGCAAAATTATTTTAGAACACAATTTTTAATACTTGACTGATGGGTAGTGTAAAATTATTTGTGTGTGGGCACCACGGACATCTCTTAGCTAACAGTTGGAGACTAATCTTTTAGACAGAGACCATCAAAGTGAACTTTGTCTCTCTTAACAAAGTGTTTTCTATACACATGACTAGGAACTGAACCTTGGCCAACATGCTTAAGAAACTCAATTATTTGCCAACTATGCTTCGTTGCTGGGTTAATGATAAATGACACTATTTTTGTCAGCTCCTCTCTTTACCATTCCAGTCTCTCCAATTGTAGATTTACTGTTTTCAGTTATAAAGAATACACAACATGCACTTAAAAGGAACTTGTTCTCTTTGACTCCCTCTCTTTCTTGGAAAGTACTCTTCGCTAGGGTATAAGCACACCTATGTCTAACTACAAAACAAGATGGCGATAGTACATACAAATGCACACAGCTAAGGATAGAGTACAATAAATCTCTCTTTATGGAAACAATACTGTTTGAAGTAGCTCTAGCGAAAAACTATAACATCAAAAACTACAAAACCTATTTTGTGAGCAGAGGCTTACCACAAGATATGTATACCAGAACTTTCCAGAGATAATGGACATGACTTGCACAAAACATGTTATGTAGATCACATCGTGTAGATATCTGCAAAAGATTAATAATGAACATCATACACCAACTCAGAAGATATAAAGAGACTGAATTTAATGGTTACACACTGACAGCGTAAAACAATTTTAACCATATCTCAAGTCATGTACTCATACTTTTAGGTGGTTATCATAAAAAGTAAAAAA
>Ga0209700_104240_pt1 | contig 26204 bp, 11 predicted proteins | sample SiratroredBW_FD_187528 | JGI IMG/M metagenome (GOLD analysis project Ga0209700, IMG submission 187528) | Root nodule microbial communities of legume samples collected from California, USA - Siratro red BW (SPAdes) (version 2) | ecosystem: Host-associated > Plants > Roots > Nodule | place: USA... | reverse complement strand
AGTCACATATGTAAACCACAATCAACAAAACCAAAAACCTTAAATATGGTGTTGAACTTTCTGGTTCGATGAGTATCACTTTCGAATAAACACTAAGTGGTTAGCCCAGTTCAGATAAGTGGTTCGCGGTGTGCAATTTTGGAACACACACATTTGTTTGAGGGGTGAAATGTCTAAGTGGTTACCTCAGTTCAGATATGTGGTTCGCTGTGTGTAGTTTTGGAACACACAGACTTGTCTGAGGGGTGAAAGCACTAAGTAATTCGCTCAGTTCAGATAAGTGGTTTGCTGTGTGTAGTTTAGGAACACACAGACTTGTCTGAGGGGTGAAAGCACTAAGTGGTTTGTTCAGTTCACATAAGTGCTTCGCTCTGTGTAGTTTAGGAAAACAGACTTGTCTGAGGGGTGAAAGCACTAAGTGGTTCGTTCAGTTCACATAAGTGGTTCGCTGTGTGTAGTTTAGGAACACACAGACTTGTCTGAGGGGTGAAAGCACTAAGTGGTTCGCTCAGTTGAAATAAGTGGTTCGTTGTGTGTAGTTTAGGAACACACAGACTTGTCTGAGGGGTGAAAGCACTAAGTGGTTCGTTCAGTTCACATAAGTGGTTCGCTGTGTGTAATTTAGGAACACACAGACTTGTCTGAGGGGTGAAAGCACTAAGTGGTTCGCTCAGTTGAAATAAGTGCTTCGCTGTGTGTACTTTAGGAACACACAGACTTGTGAGAGGGGTGAAAACACTAAGTGGTTCACTCAGTTCAGATAAGTGGTTCGCTGTGTGTAGTTTAGGAACACACAGACTTGTCTGAGGGGTCATATCACTAAGTGGTTCGTTCAGTTCAAATAAGTGGTTCGATGCTTGTAATTTAGGAACACACAGACTTGTCTGAGGGTTCAAAGCACTAAGTGGTTCGCTCAGTTGAAATAAGTGGTTCGTTGTGTGTAGTTTAGGAACACACAGACTTGTCTGAGGGGTGAAAGCACTAAGTGGTTCGCTCAGTTGAAATAAGTGGTTCGCTGTGTGTAGTTTAGGAATACACAGACTTGTCTGACGGGTGAAAGCACTAAGTGGTTCGCTCAGTTGAAATAAGTGGTTCGTTGTGTGTAGTTTAGGAACACACAGACTTGTCTGAGGGGTGAAAGCACTAAGTGGTTCGTTGAGTTCACATAAGTGGTTCGCTGTGTGTAGTTTAGGAACACACAGACTTGTCTGATGGGTGAAAGCACTAAGTCGTTCGCTCAGTTGAAATAAGTGGTTCGCTGTGTGTAATTTAGGAACACACAGACTTGTCTGAGGGGTGAAAGCACTAAGTGGTTCGCTCAGTTCAAATAAGTGGTTCGCTGTGTGTAGTTTAGGAACAGACAAACTTGTCTGAGGGGTGAAAGCACTAAGTGGTTCGTTCAGTTCACATAAGTGGTTCGCTGTGTGTAATTTAGGAACACACAGACTTGTCTGAGGGGTGAAAGCACTAAGTGGTTTGCTCAGTTGAAATAAGTGGTTCGCTGTGTGTAATTTAGGAACACACAAACTTGTCTGAGGGGTGAAAGCACTAAGTTGTTCGCTCAGTTGAAATAAGTGGTTCGCTGTGTGTAGTTTAGGAACACAGACTTGTCTGAGGGGTGAAAGCACTAAGTGGTTCGTTCAGTTCGAATAAGTGGTTCGTTGTGTGTAGTTTAGGAACACACAGACTTGTCTGAGGGGTGAAATCACTAAGTGGTTCGTTCAGTTCAAATAAGTGGTTCGCTGTGTGTAATTTAGGAACACACAGACTTGTCTGAGGGGTGAAAGCACTAAGTGGTTCGCTGTGTGTAGTTTAAGAACACACAAACTTGTCTGAGGGGTGAAAGCACTAAGTGGTTCGTTGAGTTCACATAAGTGGTTCGCTGTGTGTAGTTTAGGAACACACAGACTTGTCTAAGGGGTAAAATCACTAAGTGGTTCGTTCAGTTCAAATAAGTGGTTCGCTGTGTGTAGTTTTGGAACACACAGACTTGTCTGAGGGGTGAAAACACACAGACTTGTCTGAGGGGTGAAAGCACTAAGTGGTTCGTTCAGTTCACATAAGTGGTTCGCTGTGTGTAGTTTAGGAACACATAGACTTGTCTGAGGGGTGAAAGCACTAAGTGGTTCGTTCAGTTCACATAAGTGGTTCGCTGTGTGTAGTTTAGGAACATACAGACTTGTCTGAGGGGTGAAATCACTAAGTGGTTCGTTCAGTTCACATAAGTGGTTCGCTCAGTTTAGATAAGTGGTTCGCTGTGTGTAATTTTGGAACACACAGACTTGTCTGAGGGGTGAAAGCACTAAGTGGTTCCCTTAGTTCAGATAAGTGGTTCGTTTAGTTCAGATAAGTAGTTTGTTCAATAGTTTCGAAAAAAATGTACCACATAATAAAACTACGAACAGAAAACCCATCACGAAGTGATCTTTTTGTTATAAGGATGCCATTGGCGTACGTAATGGAAGAAAACATGGAAACCAGATACCCAAAACACAACAACAAACCAATATTCTGCATACATGCATAACACACCAAGCATAAAGGATGCACATAAACGTAATCTACAACGACGCACAGATCCAAACCAACAACCAAAAACCACACCAATATTATGGGTTTCTTGAACATAAAAAGACATCACATTGAGAGAACCACCAGTAACCATAAAAAGCACACGACGAAACGATTATTAAACATGAACGAAACACTCATACAAAAACCACCAACAATGTTTCATACCAACAACGGATAAGAGAACATACACAATTTAGGGTACACAGCACGGTAGGAAACACCACAATGACGGTGGTCTTGCGGCCGAAAAAATGAAGGCGGATCTGTGGGCAGAAGGAACGGGAATCTTGTTGTTTCATCTGTTCTCTCTCCTTCGGAGGATGCGGGGTTAATAAGTGCAATGAGAGAATGAGATCTGCTTTTTCCTCTCAAATTGTCCTGTATTTTCATATGGGAAATGACAAAAGCAACCCTTTGCAAAAAGACAAACATGAACCACATAATCAAATAACTATCTGTGTTTCTTTTTCTTTGCTATGCAGGACGATACTGCGACGTCGGAGTATCAAATAGAAGTAAGAGAAAAAGGAGTCTCAGAGTAACATTTTCCTTTTAAAAATATATTTAACACCGCCACTCCATCAACAAAAGTCTTACTCTCACTAATCCGTAGCTCCGGATCCCACCACCACGGCACCAACCTCATCCTCCACCCTTGCTCTCCACCGACACATGCGCACAGCCAAAATTCCTAAGGGACCACGGCACTCCCCTTTCTCCTATTGGGCTTCACTGCGCAACAAACTGAGCGAGAGGAATTACTTTGAGTTTGGTTCAACACACTGCTGGTAATTTGATTTGGGGTTTGGAATCTGTTTGAATTTAGTGTCCTTGTAACCACCTTCTAGTTACATGTAGTTGCTGTTGTGGTATGATTTTAATTGTTAGAGTTAATAAGGAGGGGTTTTTAATTTTCTCATATTTAATGTCTTCCTCTGTCATTGCTGTTAGAAATTCAAAACCCATTTGAAATTAAAAAAATAAAAGTAATCCCAACATAGTTTCTCATCAATTGCCGTTTCCAACTCAACTTAGGTCAATATTTCCTTCAATGTCTAATTGAACTGAACTGGACTTCTGCTTTTATGAACCTGCACATAAACTATTTGCTAAAATTCCTGTTAGAAACCTTGCATTATGTATCTGTGACCCTAAGTTTTGGTGTTTTTGTAGTTCACGCAGTCCTTAATTGTTTACAAAATATAGCTGTGGGTGCCATCATTAATTAATTGATTAAAATACAAAGATATTTATAAAAAAGTATCAATATAATTTTTATGTAGACTTGCTTATTAATTAGCTTTTTAAATATGAACGTACCATCGATGTCAAATTTTCCTACTGGATGTCCATTCCTCTTAAATCATGTTTAAAGTTGTATGAGCATTCTAAATGTTTGGTGTATTACGAGATGACTAGGAATATAGACATATGTGATAATGCTCAGTGGGTTTGCCTTTTTGAGATATTTCTCTTATGATTAACTTAGAGTACCTTTTAAGCTTCTGATGGTTTCAAATTCTATTTTAATTACTATTATTATTATTGTTATTATTATGTTTTAATATTTTATGCATGAATTTAACTGTATGGATTTGACTGGTAGTCGTTTTCATTCTCTTCTCCCTAATGATGTTGGGTGATTGAACAATGGCTTTATTTTTACCAGAATTCCTTTTTTCATTGAAACCTTGTTGATGGTAGTGTCAGCAATTATATTTTTCTTGAATTAAGTGATCGTGAAAAATTCTTATTGGTCAAGTATGTTATCATTATTTTGTATTGTGACTCTTTTGAACCAAACTAAACAAACACAACTCGTTCAACACCGAAACACAACAACAAAATATCCAACTAAAAAAAAAAAAAAAAAAAAGCAAATCCCTCCAAAGAAAACGGTACCTTTCTTTCAAGTAAATATAAAATTTTGAAATTTGTAACATCTGAACGTCTCTGCCGACAAACAGTCCAAAATCTACCACAACATGGCACTACCAACGTCACTACCAATTCCAGGACCAAGCGAATTGCCACCGTACACACCACACCATCATGCCCACAGAGCAACACCAAAATAACTCTCTTCAAACACCACCACAAGCCACCAAATGCAAGAAATAGGGACAGAACATACAATAATTGAAGGCATCAACGATTACGAAGAACAAAGAGAACAAGGATAACACGAAGAGGAAAAATAGGAGAGGGAAAGACAAAATGAAGGATGGGATTACAAGGGCACACTAAACATCAATGAAAAAATGAGACTCATTTCCTACTAAACTCTAAAATACATGTGAACTCACACAAAACTTAAAATATTATCAAAATTATCACATCATGCAAAGTATGGAGTTGTTAAGTTGTTGTAAAAGTAAAGATGTAAAAATATTGGGACCCTCAAAAAACCTTGAAATGATAAAGAAGACAATCTTGGAATTACATGTTAGTTAATACTACTTTATTCTTGTTAATTGTCAGATAAGACTCGTGTTCGTGTATCAAGTTGCTATTCTGTATCTCTTACTTAATTAAACCAGGAAACCTTAACCAATGTTTTTGACTTGAGAAATTAGAAAAAGACAGAGATAGAGAGAGGAAGGAGCAAATAATTATGGAAGAAAGTGTGAAATTGAACATGTGGGGATACCAGATCGCCACTTCTTCGCAGGCCTGCGTTTCAGCCATCAACTCCTATTGCCATCAGGTTACACATTTCACATCACCCCCTTTCTCTCTCTTTCTCTTTGTGTGTATGACTTTTTTTATCTTTTATTTTTTATTTTGACTTTGTCTTTGTTGAAACTCTTTGATATCAAAACTCTAATGGGGTTGGTTTCCTTTCAATGAAGGTTCTCATCTATGGTAGAGAAAGGTCTGTGATTCTGGAAGCGGTGGCACATGACAATCAATGTGTCTTGGCCAACATCTTGGCAGCACATTTCCTTCACTCGTCTGATTCTTCTCGTGCTCTCACTTGTCTGCATGCCGCTGAGTCCCGCCTTGTACCTTCTCATTTGTTGCTTCTTCTTTTTGGTCTCTTTGACTCTTTCCATAAAAAAGAAAACTCCTTTGATGCATTATTATAATTTTGTTGTGACAGGATCATGCCACCTTGTATGAGAAACTTGTTTTCGATTCCGTCAGTTATTTACTATCCGAAGATAGAGACGACGATGTAGCTCTTGAATTGCATTCCAAGGTGAGTGACTCAATGGTTCCATTTGAGTGATTTGCACAGTTTGAGGACAAATTTGATGTAAAATGACAAAATTGGAACACATAGTTGATGCCAAAAGTTGTCATTGAATTTTAGTGTATTTATATACTTTTGGATGATTAAATTGATATCACTTTTGAGGAGGACCAAAATAAGTACAAGTATTTACTCAATGTTCAAAATGTGTTCATTGTTATATGTTAAAATGGATCTCAGAGATTTTCATCCTTTGTACATAAAATTGTTGAACAGAAAGTTGTGTAGAAATTATATTGACAAGCATTACTATAGGATGATGTCCTTCATGTACCTGAGGAGGTAGTGTGAGTCCGCCTTACATTGGTTGCCAATGTCTGTCTGAGACAACTTATGTGTTTATCAAGATACTCTAACACTCGAGTTTGTTTTAGAGTAAGTAGATATGCATTTGTGAGTCCTTACAAGTTACAGATATAGTGGTGACAACTGATGAATACTTTGGTATCAACTGCATGACTTGTATACTAGAGAATAGGAAAGAACCCCTGAACAAAAAAGTATATCCCAGAAGGCATTAAATTAAGGGAATACAAATTAAACGTTGGCTTTTGAAAATTGATATTTTGACAGGCCACTTTGATCTTTAGTTATTCAGATATGTGGAAACTGAATTTTAAACAAGGTTAGATGATCTTTGCTAATTGTTACTAAGAAACTTCTGTCTGAAGAGGGAGTTCACTTCAGACTTTAGAAATGTTCGCCAAATGTATCAAACTCTCTTGATTAATGTTGCTTGTTTTTGTTTTGAAGCTTCTAAAAGAGTTCCCAAGAGATCTGGTTTCCTTAAAGAGAGCACAAGTCTTATGCTTCTACATGGGTCTACCTGGTCTTTCTTTGTCTCTTATTCAACAGGTTTCGTCTACTTAGAAAACATTTCTGTTTCATTTATGCTATAATTGATTTGTGGAAATAAGTGTTTTCTTTGCACGTAGAGAGGTAGATTTTTATTAGTATAATATTTTTGTATCATGCATATTATTTAAAGAGGTTGCAAAATGTTAATATAAAGGATAATGGGTAACGTAACTTTATTATACAAATATCAAATAGTACCAAACACCAGAATAAGGAACATGGAATAATTTGTTTAATTTATCCATCCTTATCCTACCATGTTGTGTAATATTTGCCATCCAAACAAGACGTAACTTTATATTATTTGTCAATTAAAGGACAGTTTGAGTGGTTTGCTGCTTCTTTTGATTATTATTTATGAAAAGTGAGTACCGTATCCTTAAGTTGTACAGGTTCTACCTCAAAATGAAGGACAAAATTATATATATGGCATGCTTGCGTTCCCTTTGCTGGAGCTTGGGCGGATGGAGGATGCTGAGAAAGCTGCCAGTAGGGGATTTGAGATCAATAAGCAAGACATCTGGTCACAACATGCTGTAGGTCAATGTAATTGTTGATAATGTAATTGTTGATATTCACTCTACCTTAGAGTAGATATACTTATTACTATCTTTCAAGTTTTTACTTAACAATTAAGATTTTGAATAAACCTCCACTTATTCTCTTTGCTTACTTGGCAATACAAACTTAAGCTTGTTCTGCTGCTATGTATGTAAAAAGAAAAGTGGAGGTTTACATAAAAATCGAGCAATTAACCATTGATAAGGCAATTATCTCAAGATTTAGTTTAGGCATTGTGAAGTCATAATTTATGGACATATGATACTGTCAACTGAGAAATATGTTGTAACAAGAAATTTTCATAAATTATATTTTTGTCCTAGATTAGTGTAAATTAATTGAATTTGTTCTGCAGTTATGCCATGTGCTTCAGTACAAGTGTTGTTTTAGAGAAGCAGTTAAGTTCATGGAAGAATGTTCATCATCATGGTGTTCTGCTTCATCTTTCATGTAAGAACTTGATTTGTTCAACCATGGTTTTGTCTAAGTTTTTATTAATCAGCTAAAGAAATTTCATTCTTTCAGGTTGACACACAATTGGTGGCATGCGGCCATTTGTTACTTAGAGGGTAATGCACCGAGACAAAGAGTGCTAGAGATATATGACAATTATATATGGAAGGAGCTAGACAAAACTGATTCTATGAAGGCGGAGGTATGTGATTTCGTTAGCTTTGTCTTTACCAGTAGTTTCTTGCTTTCTTCTTTTCGTCATAAGTTCTAATCTCTTGGAATGCAGGTTTACTTAAATGCTGCTGGTCTTCTTTTGCGGTTGTACGTACGTGGCGAATTGGATATCTGCGGTGATCGTCTCAAGTTGCTTGCACAATGCCTAACTAATCAAGTAAGTTTATATACAACCCACATGTTATATGGAATCAAGGAAAAGGTAATATTGTATGACACTTAAGTATGCAAATGGAAATAATGATCTGACTTTTGTATTCTGGTTCACTTTTTGTTAGGTTAATTAACTGTATTCTCTTTGGATGTATTAAAATTTACACCAAATTTGACATTAATCTAATGACACTTCCAGTGTACAATTTAAACGAAAAAGAAAATAGCAGAAAAAAAAGTGAAAACTGAATGCAAAGTAGTACAAGAGTGCATGTGTGTGTAACCATGTCAAACAATTTTTAAGCCCCTTAATTTATAATTTCCAATATCAAATGTACATAACATATAAAACATGGGATCAAATGAACTTTTTGTTTTTAAATGTACTTTATGTGTTTTTTAGTGATGATTTTGAGCACTTGCTCAAGTATTTTGTTGGGAAACTTTCTCATTTCCGCAGTTCATGGATTATTCATTCTGTGTTGTGCATTTCATGGATGTTTATTAAATGTTCAGGCAAATTGGTATATAGAGTGGCATTTTGATGTCTTAATAGTGTGGACTTTAGCAAAGGTCGGAGAAATTTCTAAAGCAGAGGATCTTCTAAAGGGCTTAAAAAACAGGTGGAAGTGTTATATTTTGCCTAAGTAATTGATATCCAATGTTGCATTGCATGATTTGTGATATATTCATGTTATCTTACTGTAGGTTTTATAGGATGACTAAAAAGAAGCAACAAAGAATGAAGAGAGGAATGATGGTATGCTTCAGTAGCTGCTTCCTTGAAAATATAAAAATCTCCTTAGATAGTTCACTAGTTCACAACTTAAATTCTTTATTTTGTGGAGTAACGCGATAACCATGCTTTGTTGCACTCATTTTAACACAAAGAATTAGTTTTGTCTCGTATAACCTTAACCTGTAAGTTACAAGAAAGGAAATTTATCATTTAAGAAAGTCACACTCAGAGGGAGGGATATTGCTCATATGGATAAATTCTAGGTTGGACATTGAGGCTCTATTTGGTTTTCATTTATTTTGGGAAAAAAATTACTGTTGGATTTGATTAGCAAATAAACCCTCATAGAGCCTATGTTCTGATCTGAAGGATTTAGAAATTTAAAAGTGTCAAACCCTGGAGTGCAGTGCAAAACTCTTTACCTCTTGACATCATATCCCATGCTTGATCCACTGTTTGCATTTTCCGTAGAGTTGAAAAAAATAGATATATTGTTTGTGGCCTAACATTAGTTTGTCATGTTCATACTTGGTGGTTCAAACAGATTACTTCCAAGCAATAAATAACTGCTTTAAAAATATATACATCTGCATAATTTTGTATTGTTGTTGCTGCTTATAACAACGTTCTCATTAACTAAATCTTTTCTATCTTAATTGAAATCCTTACCTTCATTTCTCTTGTATCAACTTAGCTTGCAGAAGCACTTTATGCATACGGAATAGGAGATGAGAAACATGGACTGGATTTACTTGATCCAGATTTTGATGCTACTAATTATAAGGTTGGACCGAAAAGCCAGTTTTACGTATTGTGGCCTCACTTTTGTTGATTTTGCAACTTAACAAAATATCAATTACATTGTTGTGAAGATCATTGGGGCATCTGACGAACAAGTGGATGTATTCAATGAAGTTTGGTACAACATGTTGTTGAATGCTGGAAAAGCGTTGAAAGGTAAAATCTCGAACTTTTTTGTCTGATGTTCAAACTCATGAATCATCTCTAACTATTATGATGAAATTAATGACAGCAATCGAAGTGTTGGAGAAGCAAATCAAGAAGAGAGATGGGGTCCCCTACTTGTGGCGTCTACTAGTACGTGTTGATTTGTCTTTAAGTAATCAAATTATGGTTACCTTTATGCATTTTTATGACGATTTTTTTTTTTCTCAGGAGAGGGGGTACAAATTGGCTAACAAGCCAGAAGAAAAATTTGCGAACGAGAAAGCCACCTCTTTGGAGAGTTGTTACTTTAACTGAGGGAATAATCATAGAACCAAATCGTGACCGGTTCTTTTTTATGTGTATATTCACCATTTGAAAATCCAATACTTCATTGGGTTAAATAGCATACAAAATTAAGTGCAACACAATCATAAAAAAACATACACTTCTTTTTACCTTGTGTATGTTTGGATGTAAATTAAGAAACTCAAATACTGTATTTTTATTCTCAAACAAATTATCTTCTAAATTTTGTTAGGGTATGTAAGTGTCTGCTAATGATTTGAAAACACACGTTCGGAAGTTCCTAGCTTTCACCAGAACATAATCTGGAAGATTTGCTACTTTATGCTGGAACAATCTCGTATTGATTAAGGTTGTAGGAGAAAACAAAAGGTGGGCCTTGGCCGGTGTTATTTAAGTTGGAAATGCTAATCACGGGGAAGAAAGATGGTGTGAGTGAGTTGATGTCGTCAACAAAAAGCTTCTTAAAAGACTTTTTAACCGAACTTGACCAATGTAGAACTTTCACTCCATTGGTGAAATCATGAGTTGAATCTAGATTCGAATCATAAATGGTTTTTCAATTTTTTTTAATTATGAATCAAATCTTATTATGAATCGTCGTAAAATATAACATGATATTTTAAAATAAGAATAAGTGACATGAAAAGAATTTTTATATATTTTTTTCTTTCTCAATCCAGTACATACTTTTAAAATAGTACTTAATATGTTTTTTTTTTCAAAATTGCACTTGATATATATATTTTTTTTAAATTGTATTTATATGCATTTTAAAACTCTTACATTTTTTTCTCTTTTCTCAGCTTACTTACTTTTTTATGTAAATAACACCTTCTCAGCTTACTTACTTTTTTATGTAAATAACACCTAATGTATCAATTTTATTTCTTCAAAATTACACCTATATGCTTTTTAGGACTGTACTTAATATATATAAAGTTACACATATCTCTTTATTTTATACCATCAATCTACTCACTTACTTTTCAGAAGCTACAACTACAAGTACGTTTACTTCTGTAACTTAAAATATTTTAAATGGAAGTAAAGTAAGTAAAACAAATTTTGGATGAAAGCATAAAAACAGATTTTGAACGAAAACTTGAAGCAAAGCAAGTTATTAAAATAAAGACCTGCTCTCCTCATAAGGTTTTATTCGTTCAATGTAAGCTTTTTACTCTGCTACACTGTAATACTTCTGGGTTTTTCGTTACTGCTACATTATATTTCTTATGTTGATTTATAGTGTTTTTCTCCACTTTCTATTCTTTCCACCTTCCTTGCCTTCTCAATTTATAGCTAAAAGAAAGCTAGATTTTTTCCCAAACTCTTCATTTTCCTATATGCGACGCTTCGTTTAATTCAATTTGTCGCTTCATTTAGTTTAACTTTTGTTGGTTTTTTAGACTTTTCATTTTCCATTGTATGGCCCTTTGATCACCATGAATCGCTTACAACGGACATGAATCACGAATCATGCGATTCAAATGAGATTCATACAATTCATGGTGCGATTGAAGGCATAAAATAATACATAAATAGATATGTATCATGCAAAGTAATTTTTGAAACGAATCGCGATACATATAGTACGATCCATACTATTCTAACTACCATGTTCCAAATAACAACCTTTTTAAAAAAGAGTTTTGATATGTTAGACAACGTTATGTGTCATGATACTCAGATGACAATCACACGTGGCGATGAGGTGAAAAAAAACACATGTGGTAGTGAGTGTAGTCCAATATGGCAAGGAGCATTTGCAATTCAATTTAGGGTTGTAAATTTGAGGTTCATTCACTACCGTCGTCGGAACTTCCTCTCTCTCACAGAGTAAGTGTCGTTTCTTGTGTGTCGTCGCGACTCCTTCTCTCATAGAACAACTGTCATTTTTGTCACTACGACTCTGTCTCCCTCTAGAAGTGGAGTTTTTGTCAACTTTCTTCATTATCATCTTAGAGTTTCGTGATAGTTGGTTGTGGTGATGACAATATTCCTTGTAAACCTTCATCAATTGCAGACGACCTTTTCTACTTGTCCATATATCTAGTTGCATGTGGTTATGGGGACACCAACCCACCTTAGCAACATTTGGTGCGGAGCAAAAGTAGCATAATATGCTACTTTTACTTTGCCCTCAATGTTTGTTCTTTGTTTTCCAACACTGTATTAGTCTAATACGAGGATACAGGGAAGCGAACAATGGGTTTCTTGGTATCATTGGTCTTCGTTGTCATAGACTTTTTGACTTTCTTATTGGGAACTTCAAGATATATGTATGTAAAGCCATGCGGAAACCCAATGGTGAGGGTTGCTCAGGTATTTGTTGTTGTTGTTAGGAAATGAAAGGTTACTCCAGCAAAGGCAGAAGAACTTTTTGAGATTGATGGTCGTCCACAATCAGCTATAAAAGGCAATAGAAAGATTCGACATGAAGGTTGATTTTTAGTAAGCATTGAGATTTAATAACAAATTATGATTATAAATGATTGTTTTCTTTTATGGAAAGTAACATTTGGACGAAACCAAGAACTCAACTCTACAGTCTTTCTACAAAAGTATTATTTGCCAAAAATATCAAAAGATTTTGAACTAACTAATTAGAAATTACACTCACCATAAAATATATACTAGTTTGTACTTGTTTCATTTTGGGATACTTAATGTTTCCATATGAAATGGAAGAAAACATTATGTTGTGTTTTTTAATACCTAGTCGTATTGAACATAATTATGAATAATTAAAAATTATATCTGTGATTTGTTCTTAATATGAGGAAGAATCATGGACCAAGTGTTAAGACTTTATTCGGCAAGTGTACCGAGTCAGAAGTAATATAGTGAGTTAAGTAAAGATGTCAATTTCTCAGGGAACAGTTCTGTTTTAGATTTTAAATTCACGACTCACTAAGCAAATAAAAGTTTCAAGATGATTTGATAATAATTTGAGTCAAGAAACATAAAAGAACAATTAAAAATTAGTAATAATTATAAAAAGGAGTTTGCAAGATCTAGAAGGACTCTGAGATTGAACTTCATCTATCTCCCTGATTCATATTTTGGATTTGATAAAAACATACAGTATCCGTAACTATTCACAATTGATGCACATATAAAAATCATTCACACCGATTCCTCTTATATGAAATTCATAAGAGAAATTTTATAAATACTGATTCCTCAGCTATTTAGTAAATTACACAACATTAAGAATAGATGTTATACACAATCAATACATCGAAACCTATCCCTAGTATTCCAATATATTGAGTATTTTCATCTAGGTTAGAAACTCAAAAGTACTTCCCAGTTAAATTTAAGAATCAAAATCAAGACTCTATTGGTCAAATAAAATCTAGCATTAAGCACAAGATGAAAATACCAATTGAGTAGAAACTGAATATTATATATAAAAATCACCAAAATATGAATGAGTTCAAAAGATTACATTCAATCCCAAAGATGAGGAATTAGCTACCCATGGTAGCCATTACAACCCAGTGAAAGGAAGATTGCAAGAGGAGAAGAAAATTTTGATTTTAGTCGTCCGCCTCCATCCTTTAGGTCTTGATGCCTCCGTCCTCTAGGTCTTGATGCCTCCCAAAACTCTAAAAATCTCCTTTTAAACTTGGTTTTGGGCCTAGGTTAAGTGACTTTTCTCTTGGACTTTTTTTTATTTTAAACTTTTTATTTCTTTTCTTCATGAATCTTTCAATCTATCATTTTCTTCATTCTTTTATACCTGAAATTTCACAATAATTGAGATTAAATGATTTCCTTTAACTCAGGACTCAAAACATAAATTTAAATCCAAAAACTCTAAAATTGAGAGTAATTACTATTTTAAATAATACTTAAACCCACAAATACTCAATATTTCTCATGTATAAAAATACTCAAAATTGGTACTTATCACCAAGTAGCGACAATCAAAGAGAATGAGGAGCTTAGTTCAAAAAATCCATGGCGGCTTTGCACTGTGACACAAGTGGAGGAAGCCAAATGCATGTTAAGGATGTTACCGGTTTGGCTATGTACCATTATTTACTCAGTAGTGTTTACACAAATGGCTTCTTTATTTGTTGAGCAAGGGGATGTCATGAACTCCTACATAGGAAGTTTTCATTTGCCAGTAGCCAGCATGTCTATGTTTGACATCTGCAGTGTCCTTGTATGCACTACAATTTATCGCCAAATCCTTGTTCTATTAACGGAAAAACTAATTCGTAATCCAAAGGGACTAAGTGAGCTTCAAAGAATGGGAATTAGCCTAATTATTTGCAATGGTTGCATCTGGTGCCACAGAGATGGCAAGGCTTAAACATATTATTCATGGCCATAAGACTAGTTCCTTGTATAGTTATGTTTATTTATAAATAAAAGATAATAATAGAACATAATATTTTTTTGTCACTTATCACTTGCCCTGTTATTGCCATTAATTCCCTGTTTGGTGTATCTATTGTTTGCTTCTTCCAACAATTTCACCTTTAGCCAATATCTTTATTTAATTAACACACTTAATTTGTCTTGCAGGATTTAAGACACCGTTTTTAAGGTATAGTTAATTTTCAATGTTTACTTTCTACGTGTAATTTAATGCTCTTTTTGCTTATTCTCTTTCACTCTCTACGGTGCTAAATGTAATGTGTTCCCGTGATAAGTAACACCATGTTATGTATTGTTCCAGACTTCACAGAAACAGATCGACTCATGAACTATATTGTTTTTCCGATTTAATATAAAAATAGATTTGGTGAAAAATTTTAGATATCATTAAAACTTCTTGTCATAACTTCCACATCCTATTTTGTGAATGATTAAAAAGTATGAAGATTATTAATGGTTATTTCAAAACATGAGCAAAACCTTAAATGATATAGTTTTATTTGTATTTTCTTTTATATCTTCTTTTGTAGCGTTTTTCATTACCATTTTTTGAATGATTGAGACTTTTGTATTCAATTAGTTAAGTATTTATTTTCCTTTCAGGTGTTAAAATTCCTATTACTACGGTTGGAATTGAGCATGACTCACTCTTTCCTCCAAAGCTTGATGCAGAAGGTAAAGGCCAAGGTGAAGACATTGATATATACAAACGGATGAGGTTAGAACCCCGAGTTCGATAAAAAAGCAGGGCTCTTATACCACCTTGGACCACCTATTTCAGGAAGAGATGAAAGACAACCAACCCACAAAGCATCTAGCTTAATTATGAATTTTTGTTTTTGTACATACATATTGTAGTGTTCATACAACTCAAAATTGTATATTTGATAGAGTTGAATGAACTTATTTTTAATACACCTCATAATTGTAATTTTGAAATGTTGTACAAATTTTGTTTATAATGAAAGAGATATCGTTTTGGATGAAATGAGAAATTGAGGCATAATTTGTCAATATGATTTATTGTTACTATATAATTGTTTAGATTTGATATGATTTTCGTGAGAAAGGATTGCATCAACTACATATTCAAATTTTTTTGATCACTTGATGACTTGAACTATTGTGGTGAAGAGCATGTTCAAGAACTTTTAATGATATTACCTATGTAGGTCAGGAATGTAGACACTTGGTTCAATTTTGGTGTTTACTTTGTTCCCTGTCTTAAGTGTTCAAAAATTGTTGAGTAGTTAATCACTTATATATGCATAGTTCAATAAATAAATGTGCACTGAGAATTTTGACCCAGAACATGTGTGACTTGTTTTGTGCTGAACCAAGGCAAAGTTGTGGTGAAGAGAATGGTGTAGAACATATAATGATACTACCTACGTAGGTCAGGAAGGGAGAGATTTGGTTCAATTTTGGTGTTTTGTTTGTTCCTTGTCTTAAGTGTTCAAAAAGGGCTGAGCAGTTAATCTCTTATATACACACATTTAAACAAATAAATGTGCAGTGAGGATTTTAACCTAGAACATGTGAGTTGTTTCATGCTGAACCAAGGCAAAGTTGTGGTGAAGAGAATAGTAGAGAACATTCAATGATACTACCTACGTGGGTGAGGAAGAGAGACATTTGGTTCAATTATGGTGTTTTTTTTTGTTCCCTATCTTAAGTGTTCAGAAAGTGTTGAACATTTAATCACTTATATACACATAGTTAACAGATAAATGTGCACTGAGGATTTTGACCTAGAAAATGTGAGTTGTTTCCTGCTAAACCAAGACAGAGTTGTAGTGAAGAGAATGGTGGAGAACATGCAATGATACTACCTACGTAGGTCAAGGAGGAAGACATTTGGTTCAATTTTGGTGTTTTCTTTATTTCCTGTCTGAAGTGCTCAGAAAGTGTCGAGCAGTTAATCACTTGTATACACACAATTAAACAGATAAATGTGCAGTGAGGATTTTGACCCAGAAAATGTGAGTTGTTTCCTGCTGAACCGAGACAGAGTTGTGGTGAAGAGAATGGTGTAGAACATGCAATGATACTACCTACGTGGGTGAGGGAGGGAGACATTTGGTTCAATTATGGTGTCCCTATATTAAAGTAAGGATAACCTTTGAGGTTTTATAAGCACACAATCACTATTAATAGACACAGTTGTATAAAAATGAACTTATTTTTGTGAGTTAACACTGAATAATCCTCCTTATGGGTGTTATATGAGAAGAAAAGAGCTTAATTTCATAAAGACTTTTGACTTGAGATACCAAAACTTAACTTAAGGAGTCCCCATATTAAAGTATGAGTAACCTCTGGGGTTTTATGAGCACACAATCACTATTAATAGACACAATTGTATAAAATGAACTTATTTTTGTGAGTTAACACTGAGTAATCTTTGTTGTGGGTATTATATGAGAAGAAAAGAGCTTAATTTTTGAGATTGGTCCTCATGAAGAAAGCTGACTTGAAATGCCAAAATTTGACCTAAGGCGTCCTCGTATTAAAGTAGGGGTAACTCAGAGGATTTATAAGCACACAATAACTATTAATAGACACAATTGTATAAAATGAATTTATTTTGTGAGAAGAGAAGAGCTTAATTTGCAAAATTGGTCCTCATGAATACATGTGACATAAGATACCAAAACTTGACCTAAAATGTCCTTGTATTAAAACAGGAGTAACCTTTGAGGATTTATGAGTACACAACACTATTAATAGACACATTTGTATAAAATGAACTTATTTTTGTAAATTAAGACTGAGTTATGCTTCTTAAGGATATTATATGAGAAGATAAAAGCTTAATTTCTAAAATTGGTCCTCATGAAGACATCTGACATGATATGCCAAAACTTGAACTAAGGTATCCCCGTATTAAAGTAGGGAGTAACCTCTAGGATTTTATGAGCACACAATCACTATTAATAGGCACAATTGTATAAAATGAAACCATTCTCTCTTTATAATCTTCGCTTTGCCTCAATTCTTGATTTAAACTCGCATCACAGAATTGAAGTGAGTGAGGGTGAGAGTGATTGGGATTGGGATTTGAGTTTCAAAATTGGGACACCTTTATCTTTTCTCTGTTTGGGGAAACACCGTCAGAAGTAAAGTTGAGAAATTAAAATGTTTTAATTTATGACCTAAATACCATTTTTATTCTCAAGCCAAGTTATCAAGTGATGCCACGTCATGGTAGGCATAAGATTATAATGAATCTGCGATTGTCAAAGTATTTTTTTACTTGATAAATAGTCATAAAATAAATATATTTCTTTATTCATTAGATATCTTAAATATCTCAAAAAGATAACCGTATATAAAATATTGAATTGGAGATAAAATATATAAAATATTAGATGATATTAATGTGTTGCTTATTTTATTGACTTTATTGACTTGAACTTTAAAGATTTTGAAAAAAAAAATTCAAAAGATTCATTAAATTAGTATCATTTAGTATGATGAATCATAAAGGAAGAAAGATCACCATTCATACTTATCACACCAATTGAAAATATTTGATTAAAATTCTCAATTAATAATAAAGTCATTCATTTGAAAAATTAAAAAAATTGATTTTTTAAAATAAAAATAATAACAAATAAAATTTTGAAAAAAAAAGTTAGAGGAAATAAAAATTATAATTTGGATAATAATTTTTTTATAAATTAAAATAAAAATTAAAAATACATTGTGTCAGTCTCTTTTAATAAAAAATGCAAATGATCATGCATTTTATTTTTGTTTATTTTTATTTTTTAAATATATTTAATAAAAATAACTTTGGGCCCAGCCCATTTATTATGTGATAGCCTAATTTTTCTACCCTAGCTTACTCTCAGCAATCCCTAGTTCAGGATCCCACCACCACCGCACCAACCTCTTCCTTCACCCTTGTTCTCGTCCGGCTCACAGCCAAAATCCCTAACACACCACAGCACGCCGCCGTCTCCCTCTCTCGGGGTTCTCCGCACAACAAACTGAGGGATAGGAATTACTTTGAGTTTGGTTCAACACACTGCTGGTAATTTGATTTGGGGTTTTGGATCTGTTTGAATTTAGTCCTTCTAGTTACATGCAGTTGCTGTTGTGCTATAATTATTAGAGTTAATAAGAAGGTGTTTTAATTTCTCAAACTGATCTAACGTCTTCCTCTGTCATTTCACTCTTAGTAATTCAAGACCCATTTGAAATTACAAAAAATAAAAATAATCCCAACATAGCTTCTCATCAATTGCCGTTTTGAACTCAACATAGGTCAATATTTCCTTCAATGTCTAATCGAACTGAACTGGACTTCTGCTTTTATGAACCTGCACGTAAACTATTTGCTAAAATTCTTCTTAGAAACCTTGCTTTATGTATTCTTGACACAAGTTTTGTGTATTTGTAGTTCACGCAGTCCTTAATTATTTTCAAAATATCGCTGTGGGTGCCATCATTAATCAGTTGATTAAAATATAAAGATATTTATAAAATAATTTGTATTTTTTTAATGTAGACTTGCATATTAATTAGCTTATTAAATGTGAACGTACCATCGATGTCAAATTTTGCTACTGGATGTCTGTTCCTCTTAAATCATGTTTAAAGTTGTACAAGCATTCTAAATGTTTGGTGTATTACGAGATGACTAAGAATATAGACACATTTGATAATGCTCAGTGGGTTTGCCTTTTTCAGATATTTCTCTTATGATTAACTTAAGAGTACCTTTTAAGCTTCTGATGGTTTAAAGTCCTATTTTAATTACTAATATTATTATTATTATTATTATTATTATTACGTTTTAATATTTTATGCATGAATTTAACTGTATGGATTTGACTGGTGGTGATTTTCATTCTCTTCTCCCTAATGATGTTGGGTGATTGAGCAATGGCTTTATTTTTACAAGAATTCCTTTTTTCATTGACACCTTGTTGATGGTAGTGTCAGCAATTATATTTTTCTTGAATTAAGTGATTGTCAAAAATTCTTATTGGTCAAGTATGTATCGTTAGTTTGTATTGTGACTCTTTTTGTTCGAAGATTTGAAAAGAAATAGGATAAAAGTATAGCAGTAATTGTGTGTCCTATTTTACCAAGATGCTGTATGTACTCTAATTTATTGGTACATGTGAAGCACAAGCACTTGCATAGGGACACACTAAATTCTAAAAGCTTTTTTGTGTGCACACATGCATGTGTTTATCAATTAAGATTCTTAATTAATGATATCATTCTTCAAGATATATTATCCTGAAACATTTTATATGTTCCAAAATGAAGTGAAAAAACTGAGTGACATATTTTTACTCACATGTATACATCCCCACCTATATATGTTATGCTTTGTCGCGGCATTTAAAATCGTACTCACTAATTTATGCAGATTTATATATTTGATCTAATTTCAGATTGATAAACGAAGCATATTGTGAAGATTTTGGCACTGGTAATGGCCATTACATTGTCATGAATTTAAGTGTTTAGGATAAGCTGTCATAACTAATAACCATCATTAATGTCTTGTTTGTTTAGCAATTGGTGCCATTTGGAATATGATATAAACCTCTGTTTTGAATTGATTCATTTGATGTGCAATGAATTTTGTGTTTTTGGTTTCCTTGTTCTTGTAACATGGATTTTTAGTTGGTAGGTTTGTACCTGATACTTCCAAGTGATGATGGAAAATTGCGCAAGGGTTTTGAGTTGCATTAAACTATGAAATGAATTTCATGGAGATCCCACCTGATGGAAGTGGCAAATAGTTTTTAATTCAATTAAGTAGTCATGTAGGATTTGGTAACCTCATGAATGTGATTCGAAAAGCTTTTTTGTGTGCACATGTACACGTGCTTAACAATTACGATTCTTAATTAATGATACCATTCTTCAAGATATATTACCCTGAAACATGTTATATGTTCCAAAATGAAATAAAAATGAAACAATAGTGCTGACATATTTTCTTCTTTGTTTATATTAAAAACTGCATAAAGAGTTAAACAGACCAGGCACTTCAAGTGTGTATGTTCAGTCAAATTTTAAATGATTATATCCTGAACAAAATGTTTTTGGGGGGTGTTGGACACGTGTCACTGATATGTTAGATTTAGTTTGGTTTAATTCAACTTTTGAGACATGTCTTTGTATACGTAGATTCAAATTCCTCCCTTTCCCCCCTTTTTTTATTCACAGGCATACAACCCCACCTATATATGTTATGCTTTGTCACGGCATTTAAAATCGTAATCACTAATTTATGCAGATTTATATATTTGATCTAATTTCAGATTGATAAACGAAGCATATTGTGAAGATTTTGGCACTGGTAATGGCCATTACATTGTCTTGAATTTAAATGTTTAGGATAAGCTGTCATAAATAATAACCATCATTAATTTCTTGTTTGTTTAGGAGTTGGCCATTTGGAATATGATATAAACCTCTGTTTTGAATTGATTCATTTGATGTGCAATGAATTTTGTATTTTTGGTTTCCTTGTTCTTCTAACATGGAATTTTAGTTGGTAGGTTTGTACCTGATACTTCCAAGTGATGATGGAAAATTGCGCAAGGGTTTTGAGTTGCATTAAACTATGAAATGAATTTCATGGAGATCCCACCTGATGGAAGTGGCAAATAGTTTTTAATTCAATTAAGTAGTCATGTAGGATTTGGTATCCTCATGAATGTGATTACATTCGATTATTTATTTTGACCCTTGCCTGGAGGTAGGAAATGATAAAATGTTGTATGTACTTACGTTTTTAGCTGTGATTGCATTGATTTATTGATTGTTGATAAGTTTTAACTTTTAAGGCTATATTAGCATTTTGAATACTTTTTACATGTGAATGATTTATGTAACGAATTGAATTCCTTCATCCAATTCCATGATTTTGTCTTGTTATCGTTTGATATTTGTTTTCTATTTCCACCTGGATTGTCTGGTCTTGATCTTCATGAATTCTTTGTTTTGATAAAATTTCAGATTAATAAATGAAGCATATTGTGAAGATTTTGGCATTGGTAGTGGCCATTACAGTGTTATGGATTGGTCTTTTACAAACTTCTGTGATTTCACATAGCCATACTTGGCTGGTAGGTCTTCAGGTTATTATATGTTTGATTTTTATTATTTACTTGTTTTTCGGGACAAGATAGTTTCTGGCTGGCGAGGCTGTTTCCAATGGTGGGCATGCAGTTGTGCATGTTGGTTCCCTAACGAGGGGGATTACTGGCAGCTAAATTCAAATCTAAGCCTTATAAGCAAAGTGCTTTGATCTTTTCCAGCTTCTTCAATCTTGTTGTAACTCTATTTTATTGAATTCTATTTACATAGTGCTGACTATTCTTTGTTTTGCCCTCTGTGCAGCTACCTATATATTTTGTTGTGTCTTTAGGATGTTACGGTCTATTAATGGTTGGAGTTGGTCTCATGAATTTTCCAACCTGTCCTCAAGAAGCTCTATTGTTGCAGAAGGTATTCTTCGATGCCTTTTCTTCATTAGATATTGCAATGTAACGTAATTTGCTTGGTTTGTGCTTTTATAGTCGCTGTGGAGTATGCATGTTACTTGACGTGTGTACATTATAATTTCTGGACTGAAAAGATGACTATGTTTAATTTCCACGCACTTATTGTGGATTGTGAAATAGATATTATTGATATTTATCAAACTAGATGTTGTTTTAAAAAAATTATAAGAAAAAGATATGTTCTCTAATTATATATTCCATAGGAGAAGTAAAAAAGTGAACGAGGTCTTAAAAATGACCGACAACACAAACAAGCCTGTCATATTTCCCAAAGCACCGTGCCAAAGAAGTAATCTCGAAGCACAACTGTTTTTCACCTGCCACTTTACACTTTGGACCTTCATAACTTTGTGGTTTCTAATTTTTATTATTATTGTTATGTTTGAAACGTTTGAAGACTCCACTCTAGTTTAAAGCATGGGGTGTGTGTCTCAGTTCTAATTACTTAGGGAGTTAACGGCTGTCAGTTACCACTGGAGTTGGTAGGATTCTATCTCCAAGATCCTTTCCCTCAGGTTTATCATTTTGATTTGAAAAAAAATTTCTGGGTGCAGAATTCTGGAGTGGTTGTGGGACTTAGAGAGGGATACTTTTGTAATTCTAATGAAATCTCGAAAAGCTTCTAATATTTCATATTTGACATACTGCAGATATAGATTATGAATCATATCCCTCTTGCTTTGCTGTATAATTATCTCCATCGCATTATCATCATCCTCATTATCACTCAACAATACTGTCAGCTTAAGCTATTATTAGGTAGAATATTTTTTCACATCCAACTTCTGCAATCATCAATGAAGGTTATTTTATTTTATTGTTCCCCGTATGATATTGAATTTTAATTGACACTCTTTCCATATGCTGATAGATAGTAAATGGCATCAGCTAAATAGAAACCATTTTTCTAACATAAGGGATCTCAGTCCCAACCCTCTTCCAAATTAGCACTGCATCTACTATAAGAAAATGATTTTGCTTCGACAAATGTTAATTCTATTCAAAGTACAGTTCAATTGTGATGATGGTCATTATGCACTTACTAGTTTTATTCTCACTAATTTTAGGAATCTAATCGTTATGGCCTTATTACAGTAGACTGATGCTGGAGTCATGATGTGGAAAAATAGTAGCCATTGTTCCTTGTTAGAATTCAGATATGTTCTGCAGATTCTGGCATGTCGCAAAAGAATGTTGCTTATTTTGCTTCTTTTTCAGGACATTGTTGAGGCCAAGGAATATTTGAAACAACAAGGAGTTGATCTCACTCTCGACTGATGTGGTTTCAGATCTAATGAGATGTTCTGAATAGGCTGCCGACAATTGCCCAATTGAGTTGTGAAAGATTTTTGGCATATAACTTCATACACAACAAAATACTAATGTGGAAACGATTTCGGCCAATGTACATGAAGTCTTTCTTACAATCAATGGAAAGCTTTTGCTGTTAGTGTTCTTTTATTTTTATATTTTAATTTTGATTTCAAATCTGTAGCCTCTGAGAACACCTGAGAGAATTATTGAACTAGCTCACCCATTAGGGTCAGCTTGGTGAAAGGATTATTGAGTAGTATAATCAAATACGAAGTTTGATTTTGATAGCTCTGAGCCACTAGTAATATCAATAAGATTGGTGGTAACTTTTTCTTCACAAATGTTGATTAATCTTAAGTAACTAAATATTTAGTAAAATACATTTAATATATTTTTATAAAGGTTAATTATCAGGAAAAGTGGGTGAATATTTAACATTTATGAAACAGTAGCCGAATTAAAAAATAGGAGTATATTTTAGAATTCAGAGGATTGGATACATAATGACAGAAATATAGTAGCAAACTTCCATTGAACATTCAATACCAAGAGAATTCCACGTGCTGACACATTCTATTTTCATGAGTCAATTACCGTGTAACTAAGTTTTGTATTATGAATTTAGTTACAAGAGTAATATGAAAGAGAATTGTAACTATGTTTTGTATTATGAATTTAGTTACAAGAGTAATATGAAAGAGAATTGCTTAAGTTAAAAAATAGCAGAAATTTGCTTGAAAGGGGAAAATAGTAAAGAGAAGTTGCCCAAGTATTCAATAATATGTACATTATAAAATTCTCAGACTAAGATGCAAGATTAAAACTTAACAGGGCATTTTAAAATCTACAACATTTTGAGAACTATGGAGAGAGAAAATATAAGAAAGTATTATTAAAATGTAATTATGAATGTGATTACATAGTTCTTTATTTATAGAGATTGCTATGAGCTAACTAACTTGGAATAGTTGTCATTGACATCATCATCCTTTGATATTCTCCAAACTATTCAAACTTGCTTAGAATGCTTAGTTTGGTCTTCCTAGCAATGAATTTGTTCTCGGAAAAGGGATTAGTTAGAATGTTTGTAATGTATCCTGAGAAGAGACTTATTGATCACCTTTCTCATTAACAAAGTATTTCATTAATAAAGTGATTATAATTGAAATGGGAGTTTAAGTTTCCTATCGGAAAAAAAAAAGAAATAAGAAAGTTTAACCAAATATAAGAAGTAAGATTTAAATTCATTGTTGAAAGATGATTCACTTTGATAAATACAATTTGTTTTCTATATCAAGAAACATCAATTTCTTATTCATGTCTTATTATTGTAAGATTTCCTGTTTTATTCTTTAAAATAAGATTTTAATACAAATTATCCTAATATCCATTCTTAATTTTTTTTTATGATTTAAATCCTAATATCATCATCTCAAACTAGCTTTAGGGAAAGATCAATTTCCCTTACACTGAATACATATTTATCACAACTAAAAAGGTGATAAGTTGGAATCAATTTAAAATTCACCATTAGGAGAATTGGGGATAGTGAATGCCCAACCCTAGACATTTTAGGTTATGCTCACTGATTTAGGATAAAAGATTACCCTTTTTATCTATTATACATTATACTTAATTGCTTTATTATTTTTACTAAAATTACATTAAGGTTTTGGGAATTTCAATAAACTCTTATCATCTGTATATATAATAATGGGAATTAAAGATTGAACATAAAGCATGTTTAAAAGAAATCAATTAAACTCGTCTTTAGTTACTAAGGCTACTTGACTAATGCATGTAAGGTCATATTTTTTTTTTTTTTTGAACAGCATGTAAGGTCATACGACAATGAGACACTTTTTTAATCATTAAGACATTAATATTACAAAAATTTAGAGATGTTAATTTTTTTTATTAAGAAAACACTAACTATAGGATATTATTTCTCCTTTAGATTTTCATAGTATTATTTTCTTGTTTTTTGAGATAATTGTTGAACTTGGTACTGTTATCTCTTCAGGTCTACATCTTTAATATCCTCATCCTTGTAGGCTTTCTGACAAGTATTTTACGATATCAAAATACTTCAATGGAAAAGTTGTTTTAAGCAATTCAAAAATAATTTGGGCATATGAAGATGCTATATATATATATATATGTGTGTGCGCGCAAAGTTAATAATATTATTAATATTAAATTTATTTCATTAATTTAATAATTAATCTAGATAAATATTTTAATAGAATAATATACAGATTAATATTTTTGAAATAAATAAATACGGGCCGTACTATGTAATGGGCTGGACGTGTATCGCGGCCCAAACACAAAATAATTAAAAGAATATGTCAATATAAAAAACAAAGGAATAATTACAATAAAATTTTATAAGTATTCACACGGCAGTATGCTGCAGTTTCCAACAAGTTTCATAATTTTTAGTAATTGAATAAAGTTGGAATCAGTGAAAACAAAATAAATTAGAAAATAATCAAAACTCTGTTTATTCCAATTTATCTATCAACACAATAGATATAACTATATGATAACTTTAAATATAATGTTTAAACAAATAATTTTTATATTTTCATATTTTAAAATTATTTTTTAAATTTTCATAATCTTAACTTTAATTTAGTAAAAAAATTAAGATAAAATAAAGAAGCAGGATATCACTTGATTATAATAAAAAATATAAATATCGTTTATTAAAAGCATAATAAAGTAAATACTTATCCAAAAACTAAAAAAAAAAAAAGACAAGAATTATTCTATTAAAAACACAACCAACACGAACCTATTTTAAATAAATTAAGACCATGAATGTTATTTAACATGACGTTAGAGAAAATAAGGGCATTTTTTTTTACAT
>Ga0209700_104239_pt1 | contig 26210 bp, 16 predicted proteins | sample SiratroredBW_FD_187528 | JGI IMG/M metagenome (GOLD analysis project Ga0209700, IMG submission 187528) | Root nodule microbial communities of legume samples collected from California, USA - Siratro red BW (SPAdes) (version 2) | ecosystem: Host-associated > Plants > Roots > Nodule | place: USA... | reverse complement strand
ATAACTGTCACATTCAATCGATTGTTTTGGAAATTCAATCGATTGAAAATCGTTTTCCAGCAAAAACATTTTGGGTTATTTTTATTAAAAACAGTTTTAATAAAAATCTTTGTGAATCTTTTTAGCATCCTTGAAGTGATGATCCATGCCACAAGTGATTTAGGACTAAGCCAATCACCAACGCACAAACCCAACTAAGGACCAAGACCTAAACACCCAACAATCTTCATGTTGGAACAAAGTCTTCACTTGAATAATTCTGGTCCAGGTTGGTTCCAACAGATTCTTTATGAGGCAGTCTTCATCAGCTTCATATGTTAAGCCTTGGTGCTCACAATATTGACTTCATCAAATCATGTGCTTAGCCTTGGTGCTAACATCTTGAAGTAGAGAATGAAAATTCTTAATTCAATCAATTAACTCGTGTAATTCTGGACTGTCCAGTAAACAATCAATTGTGAACAGCGGAAATTATTGAATATGAATCCAGAAAAACAGTTTCAGAGTAGAAATGTGTTAACCTAAATTTAATATGATTAAACACAATCCAGTAGATTAAAAAAAATCTAGAAACACAATTGATTCATATATATGAAAACAGATGTTCAGAATACATTCAACTATATAATCAGATTTTAATCCAGTCCATTTAAATGATGGCAGCAATTGAATAAAAGAAATCAAGAATAGTAGGGAGAAAAGCAAGAACACAGAATTTTTATCCTGGTTCACCCTTCCACAAGGGCTACGTCTAGTCCTTTGCAAACTAGCAAAGATTTCCACTAAACAGGTCACAAGATCAGTTTCAAACCCTTGCTCCCAACAAGTTACAAACTGCTCCCAGCAGTAAACTCACACCTCATTGAACCCCTCAGCTAGTGTGTAACCAGTGCAGAAACCCAATGCACCACAACACTTGCAGTCCACAAGCAACACTGCTCCCAGCAGTACTCACCCTCTACTGAACCCCTCAACAGATGTGAGACCAGTGCAGAAACCCACTGCACCAACTCAATTACAAACCTAGTAATTGAAAATAGCAAACAGATCACAGATCAACAAGATCAAAAAAGATGACAGAGTACTTCTACACAAAACAGATTACAACGAATGAAGATCAGGTGTAGAAGACTTAGCTTTGGTCCAAAACCAAAGTCGCAAGAACCTCACTTCAAGGATGCTTTAAAGATTCATGTTCTTGGAGGTTTCTTGATTTGAAAAGCTTTGCCAAAATGATGATCGCACAAAAGGGGAAATATCTCTCTTTGAAAATCTCAAGGAATGCTTTTCGAAAGTTTTTGTTTACTGAAAATGGTATTGCGCAATCCTTTAAATACCTAAATCAGTTTTAAAAACAGCTTAGTTGTCACATTCAATTAATTGAACAAACCATTCAATCGATTGAATTTGACCGTTAGATTGACCCAGTCAAAGGTTTCAGTTGTAACAGAAATAACTGTATTCCAGTTATAATAGAAATAACTGTCACATTCAATTGATTGTTTTAGAAATTCAATTGATTGAAAAACCTTTTTCCAACAAAAACAGTTTGGGTTATTTTTATTAAAAACAGTTTTAATAAAATATTTGTGAATCTTTTTAGCACCTCAGAAGTGATGAACCATGCCACTAATGCTTAAGGACTAAGCCAATCACCAACACACAAATCCAACTAAGAACCAAGACCTAATCACCTAACTATCTTTATGTTGGCACAAAGTTTTCACTTGAACAACTCTGGTCCAGGTTAGTTCCAACAGATTCTTCATGAGGCAGTCTTCATCAGCTTCACATGCTAAGCCTTGGTGCTCACAATATTGACTTCATCAAATCACATGCTTAGCCTTGGTGCTAACACTTATATGCACATCTAGGTTGATCAGGTGTATAATAAGTATTTAAATTGCTAGCAGTGACTCTTAAAGACGGAAGTGAGTCATCACAAACATTACTTAATATGCAAATGGGATACTCATTATGCAGAGAGCAATTAAATAAGTATACTATTTTGGTTGGATATAGGTTTGGGAAATTAACTGCAATGTTAACCTTTATTCATAACATATACGGAGCACATGAAGGATTAACGTGGAATGAAATTAAACCAAAATTAAAATGTTTTGCATGTAAGAATAGACGAGACTATATAAAATTCAGGGCTTGTACATACCTTTGGAATGATTAATTTGTACTCAGCAAATTCAGTTATACCCAACTGCTCTTGGGATCCTTACTACAACTAAAAACAACAAAAAATAATATCAATAATTTAAGCTAAGTATCTTTCTAAAACAAAGGAATTTGGGTCATACAGTTGTTGCATATATTGGATTTTAAAAATGAAAATGATCAACCTCAATCAATATATAAAATTTTAAAATATTTCTTAACAGACCCTATAGAACCATGATTTTGTTGAACATCTAAGTCCTCTTGTCAGTTATTTGAAAATAAATATTGCAATCATCCTTCCTTTGCAATTATTGTTTGATTCCAAAATGTTAAACATTATGCACTCATCTATATAAACATTATGCACTTGTTTATATGTGGTTATAACTTTAATAGAGAAAAGTTGTATTCATCTTTTAAGTTGGAACAAATATACCTCTATAAATTTCTTGACTCATGAAGATATTAAATTAATAGAGTATGGTCTTAGGACAAACATTTCTTTCAATAATTTTCAAGTTCTGAACCATGCTGGTTTAGAGGCTAATTTATGCTTCACAAAAGGCTTCTATGGCCAAATCAGAGACTGTAAATGTCATCATATTATGTCAATATTCAACATTAATAATGAACAAATTTATAGCAAATATAATAACTAACTTGAAACATAAATTTGGATAAAAAACACAAACTGTAAATTATACAAAAAAATTCTAACCAAATTCGAATCAAAAACCCTAAATTAGGTGAATGAAATAAGAGAAATTGAGAACCTGACCGAATAGTGAGAAAGATCGAGATTGAGAGACTCACCAGAGACGACAGATAGCACAGCGACAAAGACCGTAGGAAGAAGAAGCCAGATGGCAAACAATGGCGACGACAAGGAGAGGATGGTCGACCGGAGATTGAGGGAGATGAGATGAAAATGTTGAGAGTGAGATAGAGGATGAGGTAGTGTAGACAAAGGATTTGTGGGAGTGAGGTAGAGTAGACAAATGGTTTGGCAGCAGGAAGGGTAATTATTTTAATTTCAATACCTTTAATCTTCTATTTGTATGACCAGGGAAATCTAATTTTTGTAAGAGTGGAAAGCCTACAATTTTACGTTTAAAGTTTTGGTTTTATCAGGGTGAGTAATAGGGTTACATTCAGAACATGTGATTTATACTATAATTTATATAGACCACATTTCTTTTAATTTTTGGGCATACTTTTTTAATGTGACCAATTTTTTTAATAGGGTAAGGGAAAAACTGTAGCTTAAAAGGCCCACAACTCAAAAAGTGTGACCTATAATGAAAATAAACTACACTTGTACAAGTGTGACCTTTTCTACTTTTAGGCTACATTTATTTGTCTGTGGCCAACAAAAGTGTTGCCTAAAATGATAAATGTTGTAGTGATCCAGTTGCTCAATCACACTAGTCAAACTCACACTAACATCAGAGTTTTACAAACACACAATCAATACAATGAAAGTAACTATACTTAAGAAACTAACTCTTGAACCCTACAAGATTGGTTTTCTCACTTAGTAACACCCTGTTACTACACTGAATATGAAAACTTTGTCCAAAGACAACCAAAGAACACAAAAAGAAATACAGTAATTAAAACAATATCACCTGGAACATGTTCAACATAATAGAAAAGATTTGACCAGGTGAAGAACTATGTTTCTGCTTATAACATGGTATTGATCTCTTAATCACACAAAGAAAGCTATAGGAATAGTTTTCAAATCAATTATAACTTTCTCTCAATAGTAGAATTGTTTTTATGAAACTTAGGTTTTGATTTTATGTAAAATGATTCTTAAATGAGAAAGTTATATAGGTTTTAAACAATTAGTTTTAATGGATTAAAATTGCATTTTACTATGTTATTTTCACTTGTGAAATTAAACGATTAACTCGTTATTTTAACCCATTAAAACAGAAGAGTTATAATTGTTTATGGTTCTAAGTGATTCTAATCGATTAAAACAATAATCTAATCTATTAAAATACTTTTTACAATCATTCCAAGCCCATATAAGAACATTTTTAACAAATTAAAAACATCTTTTAATAAATTTAAAAAAAAAACATCCTATCACCTAAAAAATCTCTAAATGCATTTTTAAAATCTTTCTAAATGTAATTAAAATATCAAAGATTGCAAGAGAAACTTAATAGATCCTAATCAACATGACACACCCTAAAAATACATGAGTTTTCATGATCAAATCAAATTCTTCAAGAAAGACATTGGATTCATCAAATATACCACAATTCCAACAACTCTAATAGTAACTAAAAGAGGGAAACAATATTTTAAAGCTTTCCCTACCATACCTAAGGAAAATTCAATAATGTAACAATGTATTTTTGCTAATATAAGTTTATACTTTGCAACTATATAATTTCATTTACTTTGCTATATTTTTTTATTTATGCATTTATTTTATAATATTTTATAAAAAATAGTTCATCCAATTTGTGAAGGATAATCAATCACGTTATGGTTCCTCTCAATTGGATATCTATTTGGATTAGTAAAAACTTTACTTAGTTTATCATCTAACACTACAAAAAAAAAGTTATTTAGAGACAAAGTTTTAGCTGTCAAATGAAATAGTTGCTAATTGTAACTAAAATAGTCACCAAATTAGATTTTGATTGCTAAAGTACTACAAAATAAAAGTAATGATTGAATTTGGTGACCAATTAAGTCAAGATAATTGGTATCAAACATTAGTTACCAAGGTTTTAGTGACTTATACCATTAGATTCTAAATTGGTATCTAATTAAGTTAGAGACTAATTTAGAATCTAATGCTAAGTCATTAAAACCTTGGTAGCTAATGTTAGATACCAATTATCTTGACTCAATTGGTCATTAAATTCAATCATTATTTTTATTTTTTAGTTATTTAGCAACCAAAATCTAATTTGGTGATTATTTTAGTCACAATTAACAACAATTTTATCTGGTAACTAAAAATTAGTCTATAAATAGTTTTGTTTTTGATAGTGCAAATTTTTATATTTTCAATATTAGGAGGAGAATCAAGTAAGGTTTCCATATCTTACATTATTAGCACTTAACATTTTAAGCACTTAAAAGACCTTTGAATCAACTTTTAAAATGGGTTGTCATGTTTTCAATAAATATCGTAAATGTCTTCTTTTGAAAAATGTGCAATTTTATCTATATTAAAAATTCATTCGGGATTTGAAGTGACATGAACAAACAATTGCTTTAAAAGTTTTTATTATTTATTTATTTTTATAATGAATTAAAGTAATTTTTTGTTTGCATACTATATTATAAATGAAATAGACAAAGCTTCGTAGAGGAAAAAAAACTAAAAGAATCTACAACATCAAAAATGGAATCAAACATATCAAAAATGGTATCAAACATTATTGATGAATGAATGTAATGTTATTATACCTTATTTTTTTAATTGTTTTATATTTTATTATGTAATTTAATATTCAATGTGCTTTGTATTTGAATTTAAAATTTTATTTGAATTTAATTTAATTTAAGAAACACCTTTGTTTGAAGTATAATAAAATTATTTATAATTATATTTTTACAATGCAGGTAAGTTCATATAAATCATGGGTTTTGTATACTCCGTATACTCTATTAAAAATTGAAGTTCGTTCTAGAAGCAAAGTTATATGGATAGGTGTTCTTTAATGAAAAATTATACTTTGATATCACTTTTCATTAATTATATCCGTTTAATACTTATTTTATTCAATAAAATATTATATAATAATAAAATATTGATTTGTTTTAGTGTCAAATCATTATATTTTATTGTATATAATATCACAACATCTTTTTCAATATAAGTGATTGCTAGTGAAGATTCAAATATGTAGGTTTACATGGACGGGCTCAATCCACTAAAAAAAAAAAAAAAAATTATCGATAAGACAAATTCATCGAAAACATCAAAAATGCGTCAGTAAATTGATTGTATATAAATTTATCGACGGATTTTTGAGTTTGTCAATAATTACCGATAAATTTAGAATAAATTTGTCGATAAATTTAGCGACGGATGACATTCGTCGATAAAATCGTCAAAAAATGATATTTTATCGATGGATAAAGTTCGTCGATAAAATTTTGTCAGTAATTTAACTTTTTCTTATAGTGATCGTATATTGAACTCTAGTCGGATAATCTTCTTTTACATTAGATATGGATAATCATAAGTTTCATAAATAAAATGTGTTTATTCCATGAGTAATGCAAATCTGTATTCAATTTTTTCACTCGCATATCAATTGTGAATTATATGGGCAATCCGTAGACTTTTACTCAAATACTCAACTCTAACTGTAACAGGTCACCAACATGAATAATCCACTCTTATAAAAGGCGAAAAGAGGAAAGACGAAAATGAATCTCCAAGCATTAGATGTCAAAGCTTAAGCAATTAAAAATTGAAACATTAATGCTTCCCCCAACACAAAATCATCTTCACAACATAACTATGAAGTTGCCACCATATAAGAAAAATATAACCTAAGAGTTTGTTGCAATAACATTGACCTAACACACATAATAGATACATTTATCGGGGTGATATCACCTTAGAAATAAGACTATAACATTCTGAAAACCAAAATGATTTGGATCTAGACTTTCCACACACTATTATTCCTCAAGTTTATAGGCAAGCGTATCACTAATACCGAGATAATCTTGACATTGTAAGGATTAATATTTTGATCTGCTAATATAATTACAATTAATTGTTGAGGTTATGATTAGAATACTAACCTGTGACAAATTAAAACATATTATCAAAACTTATCCAAGTAAAGATCCATGAAAAAACTATAAATATAGTAAGTTCAAATTAAACCTTGTTAATTTATTACACATTTATTATTCTTCAAAAATCTTATATAAGTTAGTGTGTAAGTTCAAATTAAAATATTAATTAATTATACATTTATTATTCTTCAAAAATCTTATCTAAGTTAGTATGAGAGTGTCTTTTAAGACATAAGAAGAAGACATCTTGATAAGGTAGAGAGCATCCACTAGTAAAAAATGACATTTTATAACACAATATAATGTTGGTTAAAGGAGAATGGTTGTAAACAAAATACAGTGATAGTTTTGTAAATAAATGAAAACATATTATATCAATTAAGAGGAAACTAATGTAATAGGAATCATTTTACGTTGGTTGTTATACAATCAATGCAGAAAATAGTTCAAAAAAATTCTACAAAAAAGTTATTGAAAAGGCAATTAACCTTGCCACTTATTACATCGGTTGCGTTCTCTACTGTTTGCATGCTCATTGTTTTCACTTTCATTTGGTTCATTCGTTTGCTTTGTTTTGCATTTTTACCATGTGTGATTTGTTTGTTTAACTTTTCTTTGCGTTGACATTGCAGGTCATTAAAGGTGTCAAAGTAACGATTTTACCTAATGCTTGAACATGAATGTCTGGTTCCACTCATACCCTCTTTGCCGCTTCTCTTTGCAATTGGTTAACATTTTTTTTAAAATTCATTAAAAATTGTTAGAAATTTGTTTTGGACCCATATTTTTAGCAACAACTTCTTTTAGTGTATATTTAATCGTAGAGTTCTTACATTTTATAGATTTATCATAGGGGTTGAGATTCCAAATTTTCCAAAATTCCATCATTTACTATTAATTTTTTTATTTTTTTAGTTTTTTTAGCTATTGTTTTTACATTTTAAACTTTCACATATCTATATGTCATGAAATTTTGAAAATTTATGTGGTGTTTTCTAGTATAGATTAGAGATTTATCAACCCATCTTTTTTTTTTTATAAAAATGAGACTTATTATATTAGTTGTAAACCGATGTAAAAGGTGACTTTTTACATCGGTTATAACCACAACCAATGTAATATGTCTCATATTACATCGATTCCAGCTACAATCGATGTAATCGATGTAATATGTCTCTTATTTTACTCTTTTTAAGTGTTTTATCACATCGGTTGTGTTTATAAATGATGTAATAGGTGCATTTTCTACATCACCAACATCAACATCGGTTGCAAAACTGATGTAGAAAGCCTCCCAGAACCAATGTAAAATCCCATTTTTCTAGTAGTGATCTCATACAAATAAAGAATACATTCCAACCACATAGGTAAACAACATCGTAGAGTACCAACCCAAGATATGTTGCGCAATAGAAGGATCTAATAAATAATGTTAAATGCATTTTTGCAACTCATGTGAGGAAACTGTTAATCATGTCTTTCTTTCATGTAAGGAAACCAATAGTATTTGGAAATTATGTGACAAATGGGTTGGGATATAAAATGTGCATCACAGTGAAGCTCACAAACACTGGTTAGGATTTGAGTAAGCTGGATTGGGTGGTGCGTGTAAAGACGTGTGGATAATGGTTTGGATGTCAATCATATAGAACACTAGAAAGCAAAGAAAGGATGTTATTTTCAAATATAGGAAATGTGAGGTGTTGGAGATATTAGCGGTTACTCACGATAATACTGGACTTTCAGTTTTGACATATTTTTATGTACAAAAAGTTGGAACATCTCAAATATTTCTATTAATTTTATTTTTTATTGCTCACTGAAAAAAAAGAAAACAACATAAAAAATAATGAAATTTTGAATATATGATTTTGTGAGATCAAGTAAACCTTTACCAGAATAATAGATACTGATATTTTAATGCATATAGTATTTAAAGATTATATATATGTGTAGATGATAATGTACGAAGAAAATGTGCATAAAACATGATCACGAGAAAAATTAAATTATCCAAAAAAGAACAAAGAAAATATATAATCGAAAAAAACTTTGAAGAAAAAAAGACAGAAATATGATCTTCAATTTTTTGTTCTATAATTTTGTCATATAAATCTAATCTTAGAATACAAATCTAACTATCAAATTTTGTTAACTAAAGTACCTTGCAGTTTGACCACATTTAATTATTAGATTGCTTACTTTCTAGATCCTAATTCAGTTGTATGAAGGTGTATTTGCCGTCAACACGATTTTACCAAAACTTGTCCACTAAACCTTTCTTCCTCAATACTTCATCTGTTATATGCATACCCTTCTCGATATTTGATTTGTTTTTTCTATTTTGAAATACAGATCATTACAAGAAAAAAGTTATTTAGAGACCAATATTTAATTACCAAATGAAATGGTTGCTAATTGTGACCAAAATAGTTACCAAATTAAATTTTGGTTGCTAAATAACTACAAAATATAAGTAATGATTGAATTTAGTGACCAATTAAGTCAAATAATTGGTATCTAACATTAGATAACAAAGTTTTAGTTACCTATGTCATTAGATTCTAAATTGGTATCTAATTAAATTAGCAACCAAAATCTAATTTAGTAATTAGTTTGATCACAATTAGTAACCATTTCATTTGGTAATTAAAAATTTGTCTGTAAACAACCTTTTTCTTGTAGTGAATAAAATAAAATATAAAAATTATATTTTCATTATCATTATATATATATATATATATATATATATATATAATTTAGTAGTATTTTTTTAAATCTCTTCTCAAATATTTATGACGAAAGATAGCAAGAGTTACAATAAATTGAGTTAATGTATTAATTGCATTTAATGCTCATAAACCATTTTCTATTCTTTTAGTCTTTATTCCGAAAATAGCGTAAATACGTTGAATCCGTTACAAACTGTGTATTCCTGGTAAACCATTGCAAATAACAAAATAATATATTTTTCAACTAAAAAATATTTGTAGGATAATAGTAATTTTATTTTAAGAAATATATTTCAAAATTACAATTACTATATCTATTATATCTTAGTAGTTTTATTGCATAATAAAAATTTAGTTACAGGAATTAAAAAAAAAAAAAGTTATAACCAGTGTCACAATTAAAAGAACTGATTCAGCAACCTTATTAATAAGAGTTTATGTATATCAAAAATGGCTTTTGTTAGTTAGTATGTAGTATTGGTATCAAAAGTGGTAATGGGCGTTAGATCCATTTTTATATTTTTCCACTTTTCCTTTTGCATTAGGAATGCAGGTAGCATGAGGTTAGGAAACACATTTTTTTTTTCGTTAAAAGTAAAAAAAAATAAAAACTAAAGCAATATATAAAGAATAAAAGAAGTGTAGCTAATAAAATCCCTTATTTTATTTTTATAATGAGTTCATGGTCTTGTACACGGAATAGAATGGAAAGCTATGTTCCACAATAGGTACAAGTGCAAAGATGTTTGGAAAGGTCACAATATCCTTTGGCGTTGATTGATCTATAATGTGTTTTGCAATGAGCGTCACAAGCATTGTTTCTTGGGTTACAAAAATCATTAACCAGTACAGTACTGTTTCCGCAATTAGATACCACTGTCATTTGCACTTCATTTCCTACGTACACATCACATAATTAATTTTCTAGAAAATCAATCATATTAAACACAGAATACTAGAGCTCAATATCTTGAATTTGTCACAAGTATTACATACCAAAAGCAACGAAGATGCCAAACACGAGGATGCAGAAACAAAAAGGGGTTTTCATTTTCCTTGATCTGATTCGAAAAACAGTGTTCAGTTTTTTTTTTTTTTAGTGATAGATTTGATGGAGAGAGGTCTTCATGCATTTATATACTCAAAAATGACTAGAAACATATTAATTATCCATGGAGACATAGCATGAGTTACGGCAAATTGAGTCAATACATTAAACTGCATTTAATGCTCATAAACTATTTTCTTTCTTTTACCCTTTATTACGAAAATAGGGTCAATGACTTTTTTTCATCTTTTTATTTTTTTTTTCATTTTTTTCAATATCACTTTTTATTTTTAATTTTCTTTAATAACACTTTTTATTTTTTAATTTCTAAAATACCACTTTTTTATTTTCTATAATAACATTTTTTTTCTATAATAGTTATTAAAAATTGTAATTATTAGTTTATTAAAATTAAGATAAAAATAATTAAATTAAAATTAAAAAAAATACAAAGAAAATAAAATGAATATTTTATAGGTTTTTTAACTAATTAATTATAATAGGAAAAAAATGATAAATTATTTTAGTTTATATTTTATAATAAATTGAAATTTGGCATAATAAATTATATTAAAATAAATTATAATAATTTTGTGATTTTATTTTTATATTAAAATTGATATTGGAAAAAAAAATTATAATAAATTATAAAATTATTATTTGAGTTAAAATTTATATTTTTAGTTTGTTAAAAAGATATCTAAATAATTAATGGCAAAAATCAAATAAAATTTTGATAAAGATAAAATTTGATTTTTGATAAGATAAATTTTGATTTTTGATAAAGATAGAATTTGGTTTTTGATAGAGATAAAATTTGAGATTTTATTAAAGATATCATTTGATTTCTGATAAAGATAAAATTTGTTTTTCGATAAAGATGTAATTGATTTTTTGAAAAAGATAAAATTTGAATTTTGATCAAAATAAGTATTTTGTGTATAATTAACTAAATTATTTAGTGAATATATGATTGTCATTATAATTAACTAAACTATTTAGTGAATATATGATTGTCATTTATTTTTCTCTTTATGTTCAATGTATTGCATCATTTGGATAATTAACAATTTTTAAGTAATAAACATAACATTTAAAAGAAATTTACAAATAAATTAAATTTTATTTAAAATTTTTAAACCATTTAATTAATATTTATTTACAAAAATACTTCAACAATTTAATTTAATTTTTGCTATTAATTATTTAGATATATTTTTAACAAATGAAAAATAAAAATTTTAATTAAAATAAAAATTTTGTAATTTATTATAATAAATTATAATAAAAAATAAAAAAATAAAACAGTATTATTTTACCGTAAAAAAAATAATAATAAGAGTTTATGTATATAAAAAAGTAGTTATCAAAAAATGGTCTTTGTTAGTGTATTGGTATGTAGTATTGGTAAAGTGGTAATGGGCGTTAGATCCATTTTATACTTTTCCACTTTTCCTTTTCTATTAGGAATGCAGGTAGCATGAGGGTATAGGAAACACATTTTTTTGCATTAAAAGTAAAAAAATTAAAACTAAAGCAACATATAAAGAATAAAAGAAGTGTCAGCCAATAAAATCCCTTATTTTATTAATATAATGAGTTCATGATCTTGTAGATGGAATAATTGAAAGTTATGGTGGTGTACAAAGGGCACAAATGCAAGCCTGTTCGGAACGGTTACAGACTCCTGATACATTGGCTGCTCTATAATGCATTTTGCAAAGAGCGTCGCAAGGGTTCTTCTTTCCTATGTCACAATTAACATTAGGCAATGTACAAGTTTTGCAGTTAGATGACACTTTGATTTACACTTCATTTCCTACATACACATAACATAATTAATTAATGATCTATAATGTGTTTTGCAATGAGCGTCACAAGCATTGTTTTTTCTTGGGTCACAAAAATCATTACCCGGTACACCGATTTCGCATTTAGGTACCACTCCCATTTGCACTTCATTTCCTACGTACACATGACATAATTAATTTTCTAGAAAATCAATCATATAAACACAGAATACTAGAGCTCAATATCTTGAATATTTGTGACAAGTAGTACATACCAAAAGCAACGAAGATGCCAAACACGAGGATGCAGAAAACAAAAGGGGTTTTCATTTTTCTTGATATCCGATTTCAAAAGCAGTGTTTATTAGGTTTTTTTGTAGTGATAGATTTAATGGAGACAGGTCTTCATACCTTTGTATACTCAAAAATGAAACATATATGGTTATTTTTATTCTGATAATTTTTTTTAACTTTTTAAAATAAATATAAATAAATAATATCAAATTGGTATAATTTTATTATAAAAAATTATAATATTATTTTAATTAATTTAAAATGAAATTATATTATTATGATACAATTTTAAATATTAATTAAAGTCAAATATATGAAGAAATAGTCAACACAATGTTACCAAGACTTGACTAGTAAACTTTTAAAACTATGAAACTCATATTTTCATTATCATAATATATATATATATATATATATATATATATATATATATATATATATATATATATATATATATATATAATTTTATTAGGTATTCTTTTCAAATAGCACCAGTTAAAGTAGATTGAGTCAATGCATTAAATAGCATTTAATGTTTATAAATTATTTTATATTCTTTTATGGCAGTTGCTTATTATACTATATAAATTATTTATTGTACTAAATAAATTTTTAATATATAAAAGTATCTTTATTATTTTTTATTTTAAAATTTAAGTATTAGATAATTTTTCTACTTTCTTATAAATTTATCTTTCACATTTTAATAAAAAATATTTTTTTATTAACAAACTTTTTTAATAAATAATCTTTTATTAATAATTTTTTAATTTTTATAAATATTAACAAACTTTTTTTATAACAATTTTTTAACAATTTTTTATAACAGTTTTAAATAAATATTAACAAACATTTTTTATAATAATTTTTTTAAAAGAGATGTTAAATATTTTTATAATTAACACTCATGCGGAAAGAGAATAACTCAGTATGTAAAAAAAATTATTTAATACTTAAATTTAAAATAAAAATAATAAAAATATTATTGATATATTAATAAATTTATTTGGTGCAGAAAGTAATTTGTATTGTGTAAGAAATAATTATTCTTTTTATTTTTTATTTCAAAAATAGCGTCGATACGTTGAAACTGTGTATTTATTCCTCGTAAACGATTGCAACTAACAAAATAATATATTTTTCAACTAAAAAATACTTGTAGGATAATAATAATTTTATTTTAATAAATATCTTTCAAAATTAAAATTAATATATCTATTATATCTTACTAGTTTTATTACATAATAAAAATTTAGTTACTGGAATTAAAAAAAAAAAAAAGTTATAACCAGTATCACAATCAAAAGAATTTATACAACAACCTTATTTGTAAGAGTTTGTGTATATAAAAAAGTAATTATCAAAATCGTTGTTTTGTTGGTGTATTGGTATGTAATATTGGTATCAAAATTGGTAATGAGCGTTACACTAGAACAAAAAAATGGATTTTACATGCATTTTATAACAGAAAATGATGTTGGTTAAAAAGAAATTGACGTAAATAAAAATACAATGGTATTTTTGTAAATATTTAAAAAAATTATTACGTCAGTTAACACAAATCCAATGTTATATATTATATTCTAGATCGATTTTCACACATAACCGATATATAAAAATACTTTTTCCAAGTGCTGCTAATAAAATCCCTTATTATATAATGAGTTCATAGTCTTATACACGAAATAGAATTGAAAGCTATGTTCGACAATAGAGACAAGAGCAAACATATCTGTAAAGGTCACAAGATCCTATTGCATTGGTTGATCTATAATGTATTTTTCAATGATCATTACACAATATACATTCTTCGCAACGTTCATATTTAGGTACCACTGTCATTTGCACTTCATTTCCTACATACACATAACATAATTAATTTTCTAAAAGATTGCATATTATACACCCTTAAGATTGGTCCACCTTTAAGACTGTAAGAGAATTTAAGAGCTTTCTTGGCTTAACTAGCTTTTGCAGAAGGATTGTTCAAGATTTCTCTACAATAGCATCTCCTCTTAACGGACTTGTTAAGAATGATGTGTCCTTTGTCTTGGGTGACAAACAAGAAAAAAATTTGAAACTCTTTAAAATAAATTAGCTTATACACTCGTTCTAGTTCTTCCTAATTCTACTAAAACTTTTAAACTAGAATGTGATGTCATTGGGGCTTTCATAAGTGTTATGTTTCTTCAAGGAAGGCACTTTGTAGGATATTTTAGTGAAAAACTAAAAGGAGCTACCTTGAATTATCTCACCTATGTCAGGGAGCTTTACACTCTCATCCGTGCTCTCTAAACATGGAAACATTTAATGACTAAAGAATTTGTCATTGATATTGATCATGAGTCACTAAAATACATAAGAGGGCAAGGTAAGTTAAATAAAAGGCATGCAAAATGGGTTGAGTATTTAGAAAAATGCCTTTATGTTGTAAAAAATAAATCGGGGAAAAGTAATGTGGTTGTAGATGCTCTATCTAGATGACATGCATTATTAATTTTCCTTGGAGTTCAAATTCTTGGATTTGATAAGATAAAGGAGTTGTATGAGTGGTCTTTTTCATCCATTTTTGCATCTTCTCTCAAAAAACCTTTTCATGAATTCTACCTTTTTTAGGGGTTTCTTTTTAATAAAGGAAAACTTTGTATACTCCAAGGGTCTATTAGAAGTTTATTGTATAAGAAAGTCATGAAAAAGTTTTCATGGGCCATTTTGGGGTCAATAAAACTTTAAGCATCTTAAACAGTAAATTTTATTGGCCTCATATAAGAGTTGATGTTTGATGGCATGGAAAATTTCCCAATTTGGTGTATTTTTTCACAATAATGCCCAAAATGGGCAAAAAGTTATTTTTATCAAAATGGACAAATTGTGCCAACTAGATAGGATTTTAAATTAATAAACCGTTTCACCTAGGCATGATCTCAGGCTGGTCAAATAGAAGTGATATGCTGGCGATTTCAATTAAAGACGTTAATCAATATCGTTTCTCCCTAAGCCTATTTCTGTACAACCATTTTTTAATTATTTTACACTATGTTTGTTATGTTTAACAATTAACAAAAAAATTAATAATAATAATTAACAAAAACCGTAAAAAAAATTAAGACATACAAATTTATTTTAAATTAAAATAAAATAATATAATAATAATAATAATAACAAGAATAACAATTTTAATTAAATTCATATAAATTTAATTTGAATAATAATAAGAAGAAGAATTTTAATTAAATTCATACAAATTGAATTAAAATACTAATAATAATTTTAATAATAATAAGATAAGAATAATATAATGATTATTTTCAAACAAATAATAATAATAGTTATAATATTCTAACAAATTTAATTAAAATAATAATAATAATAATATAATAACTTTATAAATAAAGAAAACAACATTTAATAATATAATATTAACTATTCATTGGTAATAAGTGGATGAATGCTTTCGCTTATCATGAAAAAGCAATGAATACACTCTTAATTGCCTAGGTGGAAGGATTTCTTAATTTGAAATTCTATTTAGGTGGAGTAATTTGTCCATTTTGGTAAAAAAATAATTTTTTACCCATTTTGGACATTATTGTGAAAAAGATACACCAAATTGGGAAATTTTGCCTAAAGGCATTCTAGAAAATGTTTAGTTTGTCTTCAAGCTAATCTAAATTAATGTCTCATAGACTTTACACCTGTTTGCCTATAGCCAAAGTCCCCTGGGAAGACATCAAGATGAACTTTATTTTAGGACTTCCCAAAACTCAAAGGATTTATGATGTATCTTTATAGTAGTGGGTCGTTTTAGTAAGATGACTCACTTCATTCCTTGCCATAAAGTAGATGATGCTAGTTACATTTCCTGACTTTTTTTCAAAGTTGTCAAACTACATATGATTTTCCTCGCATTATAGTGTCTCATAAAGATGTTAAGTTCCTAAACCATTATAGTGCCTCAGACTAGGAACTAAACTTATGTTTTCTACTATGTGTCATTCACAGACTAATGGATAGACTGAAGTAGCAAACAAATCTCTATCTACACTCTTAAGGATTTTCATGAAGGATATCAAAAAGTCATGGGATGACCATCTTCCTAATCTTGAATTTGCAAATAACCGAGTGTTTTATCGAATTACTAATCTTTCTCCCTTTGATGTTGTTTATAAATTTAATCCTCTCACTCCTCTTGATGATCTATCTCTTACTATAAAGAAAGAATATCTAGAGCAAAATTTGTTAAAAGGTTTCATGAGAAGACCAGAGGACAAATTGAAAAACAAACTAAAAAATATGTTAAATACAACAACAAAGGGAGAAAGAAAATAATTTTTAAGAAATGGGGTACATTTGAGAAAAGATAGATTTCCTTCATTGAGAAAATCCAAACTAAGTCACAGAGGAGATGGTCCATTCAAAGTCCTCCATAAGATTAATAATAATGCGTACATGATAGAACTCCCAAAGGATTATGGAGTCAATCCTGTATTTAATGCATGTGATTTAACTCCTTATGCAAGATTGAACACAAAAGATCTGAGGAAAGATTGTTTTCAAGAGAAGGGTATGATAGAGGACCATCTGAGAGACCACATGTTGGGCAAGTAACAAGAAGTTTGACTGGAAGGATAAAGGAGGAAGAAAACTTTCCAAAAAATTTTCTTTTGTGGAAAGTGAATTATTATAAAAATCTTCCTTCTTTACAATTCTGTATAAATTGTATAAAGTAGAGCAAAATTCATTTGGGTCTTGTATTTTGGGCCAAGTTAGTATAGGAATTTAAATTTTAGGCCTTGTGTTTGGGCCAAAACCCTAAACCTAAGAGAGAGAATGTAGCACCTACTATCAAAAGCCTAGCTTGCCATGCAAGATAGGATTAGGGCTTAGGTGGCATGCTCCAAAGCATGTTTCTGATGTCATTTGCCTTGTGTCTTGCTATGTATGGAGAGGATTCTTTCCAATCCTAGCTTGCCATGTATCATTCTACCACTCTACCATTGGAGAGTTTAGTTAGGGTTAGGGTTGGACGTCCAAAAACCCTATAAATAGCGACCTTGTGTACATAATTCTTCAGCTTATGAATTAGTATTGAATTCTTCTACAAATTTGGCCAATCTTCTTATTTTCTTGCTCTCCAAAGAGTAGTTTTCTTCAAAACTCTTCTATTGCTTCCTCCCAGCGTGTTGGCCTAACCTCAGATTAGAATCCTTCCAACTTCCATGTCAAGCACTTCAAACATCACAAAACTAATTTCATTCCACTGCACTTCCATGTTTAATCCGATGCACTATTTAAAAGATGAAGAAAAATACTTGGTGGCACCTCTCATTCAAGGAATTGCATCATATAAGGTCATGTAGTTTATATTGAAAATGTCAGAGCAACCTACCAACAATTGGCCATATCATAGAGGTTTATGTTGATGACATGATAGTGAAATCGAGCAAAGTCGAGGACCATCCCTCACATTTGGAGAAAGTATTTGCAAAGGTGAGGGCACATAACATGCGTCTCAACCCTGAGAGGTGCTTCTTTAGGATTGGTGGTGGAAAATTCTTTTGGTTCATGAGTATAGAAGAATTTGTTAGCATCAGGAGTTACTAGAGTATTTGTTGAAATCAACAAGTGGATGAAGTCTAAGGAATCATGAGGACTGCAAAGAGGATCATAAAGATGATTGAAGTTTTTGGTCCTAGTCTTAGGCTTTGCGGGTGTGTGTGTGAGTTCTTATTTGTGTCATAAAATCATTTGTTGCATGCTTCATATATCTTAGTAAGCTCCAAAGTAAAAGTTGTTTAATCAAATTAATCAAAGTTTTCAAATAAATGTGTTTTGAAAAGAAAATTTAATAATCTGGATTTTTTCTGAATCTGATAAATTTTCTATTCCAGAAAAGTTCAATTGATTGAAAAATTATATCAATCGATTGAAGTTTTAACAGATTTTTTAAACAATTTGCCTATATAAAGGAAAGACACGTGTTTTGACATACATAGAAAATCATTCTAAGAAACTTTGTGAAATCTTTTGAGAGAGAACTGTGTGAAAAACCTTGAGAGCTTTTGTCAACTAATTTCTTCTCAAGAATCATAATCTTGGAGCATTACTTTGATTCTGAATCAGTGTAACAGTGATATTATGCATAGCTAAGTTTTCTACTCTGTTCTTGATATACTTGTAATTTGTTTTGAGTAGAATCACTGTGTGGTTTGGTCTAATCATTGTATTTTTGAATACTGCTGGTGTGGTTACATATTGCATAGGGTGTGTGATTGTAACTAGATTGTACACAGGGTTCTGTACTATTTGTATAGCTACTGAAGGTTTAGTAGGCTGGTGTACTGCTGGGAGCAGGGTGTGCTTGCAGGGTACAAGTATTGTATTGTCTGATACTGATCTTTGAGATCTTTTCTAGTGGAAATCTTTGCTAGTTTGCAAAGGACTAGACGTAGCCCTTAAGGAAGGGTGAACCAGGATAAAAACTTCTATTCTTGATCTTTCTTTCCCTATGCTTGAACATTTTTCTTGATTTTGTTTGTTGTGCAATTAACTATTTCTTGCGTGCAATTAATTGCTTCATTCTAAGGGAATTTGAAAAACTTATCTGAAACTATTTGATACATTTTCAATTTTTTGGATATTTCTTGTTTTGATTTTCCAATCGATCAAGTTTTCTGTGCAACTTATTGTATTTGTTTTAAAACTAGTTTTTCTTGAATCTTGATTTGTATCAATTGGTTATTATTTTCCAGAAACTGTTTACTCAATTGTGTTATGGGTTTTCTGAAATACTTTTTTGATTTCAGTTTATTGATCTAACTGTATGCAATTGATATAGTTGGTTGATTATATTCTAAAACAGATTGAACATTCACTGTGCATTTTACAAAAATCATCTTTTAACAGGTTGAATAAAGAATCTTCATCCAGTTTTGTAAACTTGATCATAGTTTGCGAAAAATTTTCTAAGTTCAATTCTCCCCCTTCTTGAACTCAGCCTGAACTTATTTTACAATTGGCATCAGAGCTAGGACTTGTATCCTAGTCAAGTTTTTCGATCCATGGCTAAGAACAAACTGCCTTTTGCTGAAGGAGCCTCTATACACAGGCCACCCATGTTTTTTTGGGGTTAATTAACAGTTTTGGAAAGTAAGGATGAAAATCTTTATTGAATCTATTGACCGTGGTATCTGGAATGCTATAGTGAATGGTCCTTATATTCCAATGTCTGTTGTGAATGGTGTGTCTGTTGCAAAACCATATGATGCATTGTTTGAAGCTGAAAATAAGTGTGTTCAATATGATTGCGTTGCAAATAACATAATTACTTCTGCTTTGAACCTTGATGAATTCTTCAGGGTATCACAGTGCAGTTTTGCAAAGGAAATGTTGGACATACTGGAGGTAACACATAAAGGGACAAATGATGTGAAGAGAGCTAGAAAACATGCACTCATCTAGGAGTATGAGTTATTCAGGATGCAGCAAGGAGAATCAATTGTAGATGTTCAAAAACGGTTTACTCAATCACTTAATTGGACTTGGAAAACAGTTCGATAAAGAAGAGCTGAACATCAAGATTCTCAAGTGTCTATATAGGAGTTGGCAGCCCAAGGTGACTGCAATATCTATGATAAAAGATTTAACAACTCTCACCACAACAACATTGTTTAGTAAATTGAGAGAACATGAGCTTAAGATAACAAGGTTGAAAGAAATTGAATCTGTTGAGAAGAAGTCCAGAAGCCTTGTACTCAAAACAAAAACTGCAGATATTGAGTCCAATGAAGAGAGTTCAGATGAGTGCAGTGATGCTGAAAAACTCAATTTATTGGCAAAAAGATTTCAGAAATTTGTCAAAATAAAGGGAAAGACAAAGAATCAGCAAAATAAAAGGTATAACAAGAAACCTAATTCAAATTGACCTATTTTGGTTGTGGCAAATCGGGACATATGAAAGCAGATTGTCTAAGCCTTGTCAATAAGGAAAAGATAAAGATGAGAAAAAGGCTCAAAAAGCTAGAAAAGAGAGAAGAGCTTACATTGCATGGGAAGACACTTCCAGTAGCTCCTCATATGAAGATGTTGAAGCCAATCTGTGTTTAAAGGCTGGAGAAAATTCAGAGGTAAGTAGTGAATACTCCAATACTTCCTTTAACAGTGCAAATTATAGTTCACTGCTTCAAGCTTTCCATGAAACTCATGAAGAAGCTAACATATTAGTCTTATCCAACAATAGATTGAAAGGTCTAAACAATTGGTTGGAAGACAGAGTCAAGAAACTAGAAGATGAAGTTTTAAAACTGAAAACTGATTTTGATCACTTGGAAATTATTTACAAAGCTTCCAGTATTATTGATTCTTGTCAACCAATTAACTGTGAAAATTGTGAAGCTCTACAAAAGAAAGTAAATTACTTAATTACTACTGCTTCTACACTTTCAATGGGTACAACAAATCTCAATGCCATTTTAGGTTCTCAAAATTGTGCTTCTGAAAAAGCTGGCATTGAATATCAAACTGATTTTCAAGTAAAACAAAAGAAGTAAGTAACTTTTTTAAAACAAATGAGCAGCAATTTTCATCACCTATGACTTGCTTTTAATGCATGAGAAAATGCCATTATGTGAGAAATTGCAGAATTAGAAAATTTGATGTGCCTAAGGGGCTGGTTAGGTGGGTGCCTAAAAGCATCACTAACACTTGTAGACCCAGATTTAACACGGTACCAATGCCTAAACCCTAAACTGTTTTGTACGTCTGTTTGGCATCCAAGAAGCAGATGTGGTCCTTGAACAGTGGATGCTCCAAACACATGTATGGTAATGCTTCCCAGATAATTAATTTGAAGCTGAAACCTGTTGGATATGTTACTTATAGAGATAACAACCGTGGGAGAATACTTGGAGTTGGTGACATTGGAGGAGATGACAAAGTGATCACCAAGGACGTACTCTTAGTTGATGGATTAAAGCATAGTTTGCTCAGTATTAGCCAACTGTGTGACAAAGGGTACAAGATTACTTTTGAGCCAATCTTTGCCTCATTACAGATTTAGAATCCAGTGAAACTGTCCTAGTAGGTAAAAGGGTAAATAACGTGTATATGCTTAATGTTTCTTGCATAACATCTAACATGAATTATTTGCTAACTAGGAACGATGAATCTTAGCTGTGGCATAGAAGATTAGCTCATATTCATATACATCATCTCAATAGACTTGCATCAAAAGAGCTAGTAATTGGCTTACCTAAGCTCAAGTTCGAAAGGGATAGATTGTGTGAAGCATGCCAAAAGGGAAGACAAACTAAAAGTTCTTTCAAACCGTTGAATTTTGTATCAACATGCAGACCTCCTGGGCTGCTTCACATGGATTTCTTTGGTCCCTCAAAAACCATGAGCCTAAGAGGTAATTACTATGGTCTGGTTATAGTAGATGATTATTCTCGCTTTACATGGACATTATTCATTGCTACCAAGGATGAAGATTATCATGCTTTTAAAAGATTTGCCAAGGTTATTCAGAATGAGAAGAATTGTGGCATTTCTTCCATTAAATCTGACCATGGGGGAGAGTTCCAAAATGAGAAGTTTGACTGATTCTGTAGCAAATCTGGGATCAAGCACAAATTCTCATCACCAAGGACTCCACAACAAAATGGAGTTGTAGAGAGAAAGAATCGTTCTCTAAAGGAACTTGCAAGAACAATGTTGAATGAGACTGGACTGCCAAAATACTTCTAGGCAGATACAGTAAGCACAACTTGTTATGTACTGAATCGGGTGCTCATTAGGCCAATATTGAAGAAGACCTCCTATGAGTTGTTTAAAGGGAGAAAGCCCAATATATCTCATCTAAAAGTTTTTTTACTACAAGTGTTTCATTTTAAATAATGGTAAGGATAACTTGGGCAAATTTGATTCGAAAACTGATGAAGATATCTTTCTTGGTTATGCATTACATGGTCATGCATATAGAGCATATAATAGGAGAACCATGCTAGTTGAGGAATCCATGCATATTGCATTTGATGAAACTAACCAGAATATGCAAGAGAGTCCTAAATCAAGTGCAGATGATGAAGTTCCTAATGTTCAACAAGTTGATACTGGACTAAATAACAAGACAGAGGAAGCCAGTAAACTGCAGGAATTTCAATCAATTGAACAAGGAGTTCAATTAATTGAATCCGGAACTGGTATAGAAGCAATCAACTCTGGACTACCAAGAGAATGGAGAGTACCCAATAATTTGTCATTGGACAACATTATTGGTCAAGTTCAGAAAGGAGTATCAACTAGAAGATCATTAAATCATTTTTGTGAACATATGGCGTTTGTGTCACAAGTGGAGCCCAAATCAGTGGAAGATGCACTGGAGGACAGCAATTGGATAAATGCAATGCATGAAGACCTGAAAGTTCAATTGATTGAATCTGGAACTGGTACAGAAGCAATCAACTCTGGACTACCAAGAGAATGGAGAGTACCCAAGAATTTGTCATTGGACAACGTTATTGGTCAAGTTCAGAAAGGAGTATCAACTAGAAGATCATTAAATCATTTTTGTGAACATATGGCGTTTGTGTCACAAGTGGAGCCCAAATCAGTGGAAGATGCACTGGAGGACAGCAATTGGATAAATGCAATGCATGAAGACCTGAATAAGTTTGCTAGGGATGAAGTCAGGATACTTGTTCCTAGAACTTAAGAGATGAATGTCATTGGAACTAAATGGGTATTCAAGAACAAGCTAGATGAATAGGGAATTATTGTAAGGAAAAAAGCAAGATTGGTTGCAAAGGGTTAATACCAAGAGGAAGGAATCGATTATGGAGAGACTTATGCACCAGTAACCAGATTGGAGGTAGTAAGATTATTGTTAGCCTATGCTTGCATGAACGGTTTTAAGTTGCATCAGATGAACATCAAAAGTGCATTTCTAAATGGATACATCGATGATGAGGTCTATGTAAGCCAACCCCCAGGTTTAGAAGATCATAAGCATCCTGATCATGTATTCAAACTCAAGAAAGTCGTGTATGGGCTGAAACACACATTCATAAAGTAAAACAAAAAAATAATAAAAAACAAAAATTAATTAATAAATAAATAATTAATCTAAAAATATAAAAATATAATAAAAAATAATAATAAAGATAAAAATGAGTGAGTTCCAAAACCGCTCCTTATTCCCCACTTCCTAATTTTTCTCCCCCACAATTAACAAAAATAAAAAAAATAAAAAAGGGAGAAAACAAAATTTGAAAATAAAAAATATTTTATTAAAATAAAACAACATGAACATGGATTGTTTCAAGACAGGTTTCATCCTACTTTCACTTCCACATTTCTCTCACGTTCAATCCCTATAACCCGATTCTTTAGTAACGATGTTCTTTCACTCAAACATAAAAACTACTCATTTGACATTGAAGAAAAAGAGGACACAAAGAGAAAAAAGAGAGAGAACACAAAGAAAAAAAAAATAGAGCACACAAAACAAGGCAGGTATATTTTCTTTCACGAAATTGCTTTTTCTCTGGTGCTCGGTATCATGCATTTCAAAGTTTTACCATGCATTCACTTCATAAAGCTAAAAAAAAAAAAAAAAAGGCACACACCTCACCCCATACACAGTCTCTCATCATAGCTATATGACACCATACCTCCCCTAAGTTACCTTTGCCATAGCCAAGAAGCCTCACACAACGCCCACGAGTTTTCTGGGTCTCAGAAAAGTGCCATCTTTCATCACAAAAAGAAATATATACTTACTCCCACCCCATTCATAGCCATAATCAATTCCTCTACCATACACCAACCCCTCTAAACCCAATACCTTCGTACCAGGAAAAGAACCATAAATCAAAACCAAATCCCATCATCCACAATACCCTTAAACCTCCAAAGCAAACGCCACCATGCACCTCCCATCGTGCACCTTCCACCAAACCACCCACCTGCACTACCAAGCCAATGCCCCAATCGTTACCATGGCACACCACCAAACCCTCCTCACCACTACCATTTTCACCATGCAAATCACATGCCATGAAACCATTCTTCCATGATTCAACCACAACGCCCCCAACTCACCCACTAAGCATGCTAGTTGCCACACTGCACAACGCACTCCCCACCATGACGACAAGCACCTCTGCAACCTCAATCACGACATCCTTAACCTCCAACCAAACCTAACCACTAAACAACACCACCATGACACCATCCCCTAAACCAACCTACACCTCGCTCCCATCTCCCTGCATGCTGCCATGTACCTTCATAACGCCATGCACCCCGTTCCCATGTCATCGTCATGCACACAAAACTCCACCATGTTTACAACCAAAACTGTACCTCAAATAATCCCTAAAACCCACTAAAACTACACCTAAAATAGCACCATCCACCCACCACAACTGCACCTAAAACAACACCATCCACCCAACCAAAACAGACCCTAAAACTCACCCCAAAGTAGCCACAAACAGCGCCTAAAACCCACCTAAAACAGCTCCTAAACTCACCCCAAAATAGCTATAAAAGCACCCAAAACTCAACCACGTTAGCCCCTAAATGTAAATTAAAACATAATGAGAATAATCAATCATAAATATTCTACAGGATCTTAGAATATATGATTCTCACATAATAGATAGTGAGAGAGACTTACCTTGATCCATGAGAGATCTTCTTTATTCTCTTTATCTCTTTTCTTTATTCTCTTTGACTCAATCTATCTCTTTCAGTCACTTTAATTTACACACACGTTATTGATGGTATATTATGTAGAACTCTCTCATACTACAGAGACAGAACCCTATATCTTTATATAACCAATGTCCATCAAATTGGTTACCATCAGTTATTATAAAATAATAACCAATTTCCATTAATTTGGTTATTATCAATAATATTTGTGACAGACTCCCATCAAGTTAGTTACCATCATATAATTATGAAATAAATAACTTCTCATAATTACCAATACGTCATTTTATTTTATTAAATCAAATACAGGCTCATAATGATATTTCACATGAGTCACATTATGGAATAATTTATTTATTTTCTAACATTCTCCCACTTGACTCGTGTGATGTCATAATACTTCATGATTTAATAAATCATAATGCGCATTAAAGGACCTTCAATAAATTGGTTCCATTATTCGTCATACTTAAAGATATAGGAATAATAAGAGTCATGGCGGTCACATTTCATTCAATCGACACATTTCCTTCCATGTGCTACTGTATCGTCCTTCTCCTTAATATGACCTCATAATGAGAAGTCCATAATGGGTTCAAACATAATGTCATCTTTCATCATCAATAATAGCATAATCTGTTTTCTACATCATAATCATAATTTGCA
>Ga0209700_104238_pt1 | contig 26211 bp, 12 predicted proteins | sample SiratroredBW_FD_187528 | JGI IMG/M metagenome (GOLD analysis project Ga0209700, IMG submission 187528) | Root nodule microbial communities of legume samples collected from California, USA - Siratro red BW (SPAdes) (version 2) | ecosystem: Host-associated > Plants > Roots > Nodule | place: USA... | reverse complement strand
AAAAAATAAAAAAAAAAAAAAAAAAAAAAAAAAAAAAATTAAAACAAAAAAAAAAAAAAAAAAAAAAATTGTAATAACTTTAACTCATTGTAAACAAGAAACTGCAGAGAGGAGAATTGCCCACTTTCTCCGTTCCCCTTTCCTGGAACTGTTGTTCGGATTCTTTAGGTTAGGATCTCTTTCATTATCTCTATGCTTTCGCTCTTATGCCTCTTAATATTCTGTATCAGTAATCGCTCTTAATGCAATTTGTTAGAACAATTTGATTTAAGCTCTTTTTCAGTGTCAATTAATTGTATCTAATTTTCCCCTCTTTTTCATGCTAATTTTGTCCCTAGTGAAGTTGTTTGTGATTACTGATTTGGTTCATTGCTTTGTCTAGGATATATGCATTGTTACCCTAAACCCTAAAATGTTGTCCTCTCACTAGTGCTCATATTTGGTGTGTATATGTATGCATTAGGCGATTGATTGAAATATTTTGCATTTTGGTTTTGATGTGTTTGTGATGATGTGGCTAATGATTTGTGATACGAAATCAACTTAACGGAGTGTTGAGAGAGAGTGGGTAGTGCAAGTGTTCAGCACTGCCATTTTTGTAATATCTTGTTTCCTCAATTGTTTTGGATTAATTTACTGAATTAGTCACCTCTGCTGGGTTGGTTCTTTCATGAATTAAAGTGTCTTGCAAAATGAAATATTGTCAAAACATCATTGGATAATGGTGTGAAATGGTTTTACTATGATGCAAGTCGAATTTAAACTTTAGAACCATGTTTACATTACGGAAAGGGATGATGGAATAACTATAGTTGCTATTATTTGGAAGTTTAAATAACTTGGAATGAAATGGAATCTACCTCATCCCATTCAATATTGTCCTGCTTCGTAATGTGGGATGAGTATGAAATTGAATGAACTTATTGTTTACTAATTTTCTTATGACGTCATTCACTTCCCAAACAAAGAAATAAAAACTTTCCTTCATTTCGTCATTAAATATCCCAATACATTTGTTAAGAATCAACACTATTTTCAGAGAAAACAAAGAAAAGTAAATCTGAACTTCTCTAATTTCACTAATCATACAGCAAAAGATTCTGCAAAGGAGCACTCTCCTTCCTACTGGATTATTCCTGTTACAAAACTCAATTCCCTGAAAAACACCCCCATTGCACCCTAAACTTCCTATTAAAAGGGGTCCTAACTGCTAGCAAACACTATGCTGTAAAAACTACCTTACAACTATATTCTTAGTTATTGTTTTTATTAAATAAACCTGCAATCTGGTCTTATTATCAACATGCTGTATTTGCTTCAGTCTAACAACATTTGTAACAATTTTATTTATTTCATCATTAAATCTCCCTATTCAATTGCATATCTTTCGTCCTATTATTAAATTTCCAAATGAAGCATTTAGGTTTTGGTATTCGGTATCATGCAACAATCAGGTCTCTATTCCTACTTAAATTAGTACAGAACATAGCTATCAGTTCTAAAGACCAATTTGCAGACCTTTCATTAAGTCTTTGAGAGGGTCTAGAATTCAGTTTATATGTTCCAAGCATAGTGCATATGATTAGTTGCTCCAGCTTGAGGGAGAGTGTTAAAATTATGATTTTTTTTTTATATTGTACAACTTTTATAAAGCTTCTTTTTGGGTGTATGTTCCTTGCTTGTGTTATCGGGTATAACTTTTCCTTGTAATGTACTCTACTCTTTTTCATATATATATGAAATATGTATGTAACTCACTAATTTCTTATCACATCCAAATTCAAGTCATATCAACAGTATCTAATCTGTCTATCCATAGCAAATGTTAAAATTATGTTGTTCTTTTTTTTTTTTCTTGTTAAAGAAATTTTAAATTAGTTATTCTTTCCTTTTTTTTTTTTCTCACCTTTTTTTCCTTTAGAGAAGAAAAATGTAGAGTGAGGTAAATGAACCAAAGTGATGTTTTATTGATTCTAAGGGTTTGAAATGAAACCCTGGTTCTCATTGAATCACATCAGCTCTTTGGTGCCATCTCTAACATTCTTTTGGTGATGCTCTCTGGTTTCGAGACAACCCATGACTTCTATAGCATTCTGTTCTTTATCTGAGACTGAGATTCTGTCTTTCATCTGTGTTCTTTGCTCCGTTCTCTTTTGTATGTCTTCAATTTTTGGTGATAAAAAATTGTCTTTAATTTTAGACGTTTTAAAATTTTGGGCATTTGTATATTTATAATAATTGTATAATATACTATTTAAAATTTTATACCTATTTCATCTATAATATATTATTTTGAGCAATTATAATATTTATGAAATCTATCCCACCTTGATGTTTTTGGGTTTGGGTGGTACTCACTGCTATCCAGGATTCATAAATATGATTTAAAACTTTTTAAATGTTTTTTCCCTTCTAAACTGTGGCCTAGAGATCTTATATCATGTTTTGTTCTGATATAATTTGAAATTTCTGTATTTGGATGCCGTCAAAATAATCACAGTGTATTATGTGATTTTTCCAATGGAAGCTGCTTCCCATTAGATTAAAATTGATCATGGCTCACCTCACTACCACCCTAAACGCTATTAATGTGTGTATTATGCAGTCTGTCATGTGTTGCTGCTGCATTATTCCCCCTTACTTCTTTTCCTTGTGTATATTTTGAACACAGGTTGATGGAGGGTATTGAACCTGATATAGAAAGGCAGGCCCTGGAAGATGCAGAAAATGAATGTCCAAATTCTGCCGAGGTGGTAATTGATATGGGGCAAGAGAGTCAGACTCGAAACCCCAGTGATTCTTCTATAGCAGACACTATTAAGGTCATTGACACTGAGAATGAGTGTACAGGTCCGAATGTTTGTCCTATTGACCATAGTCACATGGAAATTAATGAATGCCGGACATCAAATATTTTCCATGATGACAAATTTCTTAATGATAATGTCAGTAGTGGACAGATGTGTGAGAACCCCTGTGCTACCTCTGTTAATGTATCAATGAATAGTACTGATGTGAAAAATGAGGACGAAATATACGTGGCACCAAAGATTGGTATGGAGTTCGAATCAGAAGACAATGCTTACAAATGTTATAGCATCTATGCTGTCCTGAAAGGTTTTAGCATAAGAAAGGATTTTGTCAACAAAAGTAGGATAAATGGTGCAGTGTTATCCAGAAGATACACCTGCCATAGACAGGGTTATCGGCCAAACAAAAGTGGTACATACTCGAGGAAATTTCAGCAGGAAACAAGATCTGGTTGTTTGGCGCACATGACTATTGCTCGTCAGCCAAATGGCAAGTTTCAGGTCACTCATTTTGAAACTGCTCACAATCATGAGTTTGTAACACCCTGTACTGCTCATATGTTACAGTCACAGAAAAGATTGAGTTTTGCTCAAGCTATTGAAGCAAACTTAACTGTATCCGGGTTAGATGAGGTACCAAAACTAGGAATGGGATTTGACTCAGACGAGCATGCATATGAATTTTATAATGCGTATGCTGGACGTGTAGGTTTCAGTGTAAGAAAAGATTATGTAAATAGGAGTAAAATTGATGGTGCTGTGGCGTCTAGGCGATTTACTTGCTTCAGAGAAGGTTTTCGGCAGAAAGACAAACGAGATATGAATGCAAAGAGATCTCGGAAGGATACTAGAATTGGATGTTTGGCCCAACTGGTTATTTCTCGCCAACCTGATGGTAGGTATCATGTTACGCACTTTGAAGAAAAGCATAATCATGAACTTGTTGCTGCATGTAGAGTGCACTTGTTAAGATCACAAAAATGGCTAACGGCTACTCAAATTGAAAAGAACTTAGTAGATGGATCCAACGTGCTGCCTACATCAACTTCTGAAACCAATTGCAAGGCTCGTCTTGATTATGATCCCATAGGCCGTGAATGTAAACTACCTTTCAAATGTACTAGCAACATAAAAGAGGAAGAAATTGAAAAGATTAAGCATCACTTCCGAATCAAGCAATCAAAGAATCCTTCTTTCTTTTACGCATTCCAGCTTGATGCTGATGATCAAATAACTAATATATTTTGGGCTGATACAAAGATGACGGTAGATTACACTGATTTTGGTGATGTTGTTTGCTTTGATAGCAGTTATAAATACTATAAGGAGTCCCGGCCATTTGTTCCATTCCTTGGGGTAAATAATCACCAGCAAATAACTATCTTTGGGGCTGCACTTCTTTATAATGAATCTGTAGAATCTTTGAAGTGGCTGTTTATAGTTTTCCTTGACGCAATGTCTGGAAGAAAGCCAAAGACAATACTTACAGATCTAGATGTTGTAACAGCTGAAGCAATCAATGCCATACTACCCGATGCAAATCATCGAGTTTGTGTATGGCATATCTATCAAGATGCCCTCAAGCATCTAGGTGATGTTTCTTCCGGATCTGATTCATTTGTAAATGATTTAAGAAGCTGCCTTTTTCATCACGAGGAGGAGGACTATTTTGTTAATGAATGGAATGTTCTCCTGGACAAGTATAATCTGTGGGAAAATGAATGGTTACAACAAATATTTGGAAGCAGGGAACGATGGGCCATAGCATATGGAAGACAATTTTTTTGTGCTGACATAGAAAGCATGCTACTGAGAGAAAATCTTAGTGGCAACCTGAAAAGGTACCTAAAGCACGACTCCGACATTCTTCCACTTTTCAAGTATCTTGGTAAAGTAGTTACTGATTGGCACTACAAGGAATTAGAAGCCAATTATGACATGAGCCAGCGAATGCCACCGCTGCTGGGGGATATCATTACGTTAAAGCATGCAACTGCTCCATACACACCAAAGATATTTGAGTTATTTCAGAAAGAATATGAAGCATGTTTGAATCTAGTGATAAAGCATTGCACTGAAAATGGATCGTTGTATAATTATAAAGTTAGCGTATATGAACAGGCACGAGAGTATTCGGTTACATTTGATTCTTCTAATGAGACAATCAGTTGTAGCTGTATGAAATTTGAGTATGTGGGGATATTATGCTGCCATGCATTAAAAGTTCTTGACTATGTGAACATAAAGATTGTTCCATCTAGGTACATATTAAAGAGATGGACCAAAGATGCTAGAGTTTGACCACTATGTAGGCAAATTTGAAATAGTAATTTGGAGGGTTTAGATTAACCAAGGGTGCCGTTTTTGTAACCATGGCAGATACAAAGTCTGCCAGAATATGCAGCCTATGTAATGTTTAGTCTTACCTGAAAGCAGCATAACATCTTCCTCAAAGGTTAGCTTGTAAATCAAAGATTTAGATACAGAAACACACCCTCTGAAATAAGCAAATAAATTTCCATAAAGGACTGGTCTCAAACATAAGTAAATTTTAATTAAATTCACTATATTTAATGATCTTATTATCTTCATAATATCCTTCATTTAATTTAGGCCTCATTTTCAATGACATTTATATTTATATATATGAACTTTCCATGAAGAGAAGTTTAGGAAAAAAAGGTGGTTTTTAAATGTGGTTAGTAGCAATAAATAATGTAAACTAACTTTCTTAATTGACATAAATAATTTTCTCTTAATTTGAGACTGTTTCTCTTATTTATATTTGAGACTGTTGTGCACTATTTACACGAACATGCATATTTCTTGATGAATTGTTCCAAGAAATTGCTGCACTATGCTATAAGAAATAAAGTTTTAAAGGAATTTAATCCAAACAGTGCATTATTGCTTTTGTCCATTCTGTTGCTGAGAATTGGCGACTCTCAGCATATCCTTCCTTTGGTGATTATAAAGCAACCAATTTGTCATTCCAGTTATATAACTGTGATTTAGTATTTTCATTTCTAGGCACCACCATCTTAGGGTAGGAAGATCTAGCTACAGCATTTGGTGACTTCTACAAAAATTCTAATACATTTAAAATAATGAATTGATCAACAATGGTGAGGGTGAGGTGGAAATAAAAAAAATGAATAACATGTTAGACGGTCAACAATGTTGCTATATATCTGGAATGCAACAAGGGTAACTAATGTGATACAACACAACTCCATCAAGCTACATTTACAAGTTTGCACTAATCTTTCCTCCCATGGTTAATCTGCAATCAACATGGTTAATATTTGTAGTTTCTAGCATTTTGATATCCGTGCTGAATATTTGGTGATGCATTCTCATGAGTTGGAATTGTGGTGGAAGTTGAAGTTAGAGGATGAGTGAAGGTGCGACCACTCTTTCCCTGGAAATGCTGCTTAGTGCCACTGGTTTTCAAAACGGGTCTGTTGGGAGGAAAATAAGTTTTGCTCTCGGCCATAGTGGGAGTGGATTTCCTTCCATCTTTAGGTGTTTCAGAACGTGTGAGTAGGTCCTGGAAGACAACAATTGAACTATTAGCTATTAGTAATCAGAAAGTTCTGATGAAAAAAAATTCAGTGCTTCCTGATTATGGATTTGATAAACCATAATATGTTTTTAATTACTTCTCTTCCATTTTAATTTGGTAGATAAAAAAATATGTTTAAATATGTTTTTAGTTTCTGTAAAATTAGCGGATTTTCAGTTCTGCAAAGAAAAAATCTTTGTTTTTTATTTTTATAAAATTTGAGATCATTATTTTAGTCTTGTGAGATAAATGAATTCTTTTTACTTTCAACTATCCAAACTTTTAAATCACTACTTTTAATTCTTGATAAATAAATAACAATTATTTATAGATATTAAGAATTTTTTAAAATATCTTATAATGAAATTATATTATGATATTAGTATTTATTATTGGGAATAGTCATATGATACCAGTGTCATACTAGAATCAAAAGCATTGGTTTTTAATGTTTTAGGGGATAAAAAAATTACACGGAAATTAAAACTCATTTATTTTATAGGACTATAAGGTCTCAAAACATATTTAAGCAAAAGAATAAAAAATATGAGAGAACTGGCAAAGGAGTAGGTAAGATTACTGAAAACTCACTCGCCACTATAATGGATTTGGACTTGTCTGGTTTAAAAAATATTTATTGTTTTTATCTTTTATTTTTACTACTAATTATGAAAACGACACATAAACACTTGGTTTTAATTTCGAATGTTTGCATAGCAGTTAAAACAAAGTGTATATTTTATTTTTGAAGAAAACAAGTGTGTTGGAAACACAACAAAATAACTTTGTTTTCACCGTTATCTATGCAGACTTTCGAAAAAGAAACTAAAGTAAAAACAACAAATCTTGTCTCAAATAAAAAATAACCCCAAACCTAGAATTCTCTGCATTATCGAATCCTGAACTGCAAATGGTCATTGTAATTGTTAACAAATTGAAAAAAATACCTTTTTTGTCTCACTCTTTGATGCTTTCCTTTCCTTATAAAAATCAGGTAGTGGCCTTGCTTTGAAGCAAAAGCTTTGGCGTAGTTTTCTAATAATCTCAGTTTCTGTTTTCTCCTGCAAATAAGGAACAAAGTAAGATAATTCTCACCACAATGTTTCACTTGGTATTAATTTTACTTGCCACCCACCTTGTGTTTGGTATGCAGCTGCACTTTTTGTGCTTCATTAGCATTGAACTTTTCTTCAAGTTTCTAAAATTGATGAAGATCAACAGATAAGTACTTTAAAAACCAAAATTCTCATAATGAGCTGAATATAAGAGAAAATTAAGGTTTTTAGTTTTGCCTTCTTTCTTCTTGCAGCCCTTTCTTCTGTCCTCAAGCTGAAAGGGGATGATATAATTGGGGACTTCATTCTGTTTCTGCATGCAAATAATACATTGATAATAAAGGTCTAAAGACAAAAACAATGAAAAACAAAAAGTCCCCCAAGTGGAGATAACTTACTCTCCAGAAAGAAAGCTCCATTTAGGACCACCCCTATATGCTGATGATAAATCAAGAGGAGTTTTGTTCCTGAAAGTTTACAAATTTTCATACTCAATACAACAGTTTCACATTTTAAGTATAATTAGCAACATGTTAGAAATCATGTACCTTTTCTTTTCAGTTAATGGGGTCAATGAAAAATGCTTTTGAATCTCCTTGGAAGCCTGCAATTGGAAAATGACTCACTTTAGCATCCTTGATAGAAATTGCAACATGAATGAGCATGACAAAATCAAAGTAGGAGGCTTGGAATAGGGAGAAGTTTTCAAAAGAAACAAAAAGGCTGAAAATGAAAAATACCATAGTTGGAGTTGTAATAGGAGTGAAGTTATCCTTTGAAGCCTTGGAAGGACCAGCACCAACTCTTGTACTTTCAAACTTTCTCATGACTGATGCAGTCAACCTATTAAGTTCCCTAATGGGTGTAAAATTAACTGATCTTGGAGTAGATCTCTTTTTATCTGCAGTGCTTAATCCAACAGGCATATTGTTGATTGGTGTAACAATATTATCTCTTCTGAAAGAAATAGCAGCAGTTGACTTAACAGGTGTAGCAGTGAACTTGGAAGGTTTATTGTTCATTGGTGTAGCAATGTTATCTCTTCTGATAGCAGAAGTAGTTACTATGGGTTTAGCAGGTGTAGTGGTGAACTTGGTGGTTCCATATGCAGGTTTTATGCTCATAGGTGAAGCAATGTTTTCTTTCTTGAAAGAAATAGCAGCCATGGACTTGACAGGTGTAGAGGTGAACTTGGAGGTTCCATTAGCCTTTGAGAACTTTAAGGAAGAAACTGGGGGTTTCTTCTTGCCCTCACTAGCCAAAACTTCCTGATCAGATATAGAGACCTGCTGCAATAACAAGTCAGTGCTATGACCTCAAAATATCAAAAGAAAAAGATTCCACCAAATAAATTAACATAACAACCTTCACTAATGGTGTCAAAATTGGTGTTACAATTGCACTAGGCCTTTCATTTTGCTCCCTTTGTGCATCTAGATCTTCAAGCTGGTTTTGCAATTCAACCTCCATTGAATTTCCTACAACAGCAACTTCTTCCATCTCTGCTGCCTCAGTTCCCTCTACCTTGACACTTTCAGGTGTAACACTTGTCTCTACACTGGCTGTGAGTCGGACCATGGCATTATTCTCATCAGAGGTAACATTCAAAACCTTTTCATCTTGCTCTACCTGGACAACCATTTCAGAATTTGGATTTGTTTGTGCATTATGACTGACAGTGTCATTGTCATTGACATTGTCAATTACTCCCTCGCCTTCTCTAGCAGTGGCATTGTTATTGTTTGCTTGTTCAAGCAATGCAGCAGCAGCCTTCTGAGCAGCAAGTTTCCTGTAGTGAGCTTCAAAGAAAGCCTTCTTCTGAGCAACAGAACCAGGTCTTGAGTACCTCTCTGCTTCCTCCACATAGCGGTTGTGGGAGAAACTCGACCACTTCTCCCATGCCAGGGACTCTGACATGAACCTCCCAAACGAAATTGACTGCCCAAGTGCATGAATTGGGTTGTTCTGAAACGCACAAGTTTCACAGTTTTTTCAAGGTGAACCTTCATTCAACATACAAAGAAAAATCTCCTCTTGATTAATTGCACCCATCAACAGGCCAAAATACAAAGCTTCAAACAATCATGTTATTGTAACCCAACTCACAACCCATCAAACATTAATCAATGTGTTTGGACTCTTGTTCACAAACTGAGTTAACCTGTAGAACAACATAATTTTTCTTTCATTTCTACTTCTCAAACTGACCCAAGACCCAAGAATCAATGTTCATATTTGCTAATCATTCTTTTGTGGATGAAACTTAAATTGTACTCTCTAAATTATAATCAAGTCAATGTAAAAATACTACACTGTTATTTGTGGATGAATTGTACTCTCCAAAACCAAGCTACATACGATCCGGGGGCCCAAACCAAAAAAAGTTGTATGAATCTCACTAGTGAAACTAGTAACGAACACTCTTTTGAAAGAAATGCTTTTTTTTTTTCTCATCTCATTGTTTCATACTCCACATGCATGTCCAGGTAAAATGAGTAAGAAAAACATTTAAAAAAACGTGGAAGTTATTTGAGGGGATTAAGAATCCAATAATTCATGTTCCGGAAAACAGAAGTGAGTGGTGAATGAACTGACCTCGTTGGCTTCATTGGAAATGCCTGAAGCATAACAGAATGGTTGCTGCATGAGACAAGTCGAGTCCCCCATGTTTCACTGCAACGTCCAAACCTCAAAAGATCCAAACTTTACCACATTATTGTTATGATCCCTTTGTTAGTATTAGCATTATTAGTATTAGTGTTATATATTTTTTATGCATGTGACCGTTTGTTTGTTGGTACATTCATCCACATTCAAATTTGAAATTCAAATCAGAAGCATGTTTCGTTGTGTTGTGTGTGAATGAAGTGGAAAAGCAGACAACTTTAACAGATTATAAAAAAGTGAAGGTTGATGAAATGTGGGCCCACTTACAGGGTTTTGGAAGAGGAGGAGCCTCACACTTTTAACAACAATAATATTAATTTTTAAAATAATATTAGAGTAAATTTTATTGTTTTTCAAGTATTGTAAAAGTTAAGTTAAAATTTATTTGAATTTTCTTTTCTTCTTTTTCTAACTATTCTAACTCAGTAAAAAAAAATAGGTAAAGTGTGGTAAGATTGCTTTTTAGTCAAGAATTAAATTCGGACAATATTCAAAGAATTCAAATTCTGTGTTCAACTTCTTTATTTCTTTAAAGTTATATTACTACTATAACTATAAATGGTTAATTTTAGTATAAAATTTATTTCAATTTCATATAAATTAAACTTTTTCAAATATTTTTGTTACTATTTGTTTAAGTTTATTAAAAATTGTATAAAGTGTATTAGGGCGTGGGTTTGGATTTAAGTTGGATTCTTAAAAATCACATCCAAGTAAATAATAATTAATGCGATTTGATATTATGTTTGAGAATTAATTGAGTCATTGAGTCCGTATACATTTGTATTTGTAACTTTTACACATGTGACCTGAAAATGAAAGATAAACATTCAAAATTGCAATCCAAAACCAACTGTGAGATTAGAGTGGATTTATAGTTTTTTTTTTTTGTCAATTTTAGAATTGATTTATGGATGAAACAAGTTTTTTTTTTTGTCAATTTTAGAATTGATTCATAGATGAAAAATTTTAAGTAACTTTTATGTTTTTGAACAAAATTGATTTATTAAGATTTTGAGAATAAAAATATACATAATTCATTTTACTTAAAAAATAAATTTAATTAAAATCTAATTGAAAAATAAATTTCATTCAACATAAATTTGTCAAATAGTCACCCAAACATACTAAATAAGAAATATTTTAATTCCATTTTCATAAACCTGTTTATAAAATATAGATTCACAAGTTAGTCTCTGATAAACAATTTCACCCACTTTTCCTTCCAACACATAAAATGGACAAAATCAAGTTCTCTTAACTTTTTCTTCAATTTTCCAAAATGAACTAATTCGTTGTTTTCCTAAGTGGTAAAGAAAAACCTCTCGCAGAAAGAATACATATTGCTTTTTATATTTGCTAATTATATTATTTTGAAGATGAAACTTAAAATACATTATCTAAAGGTGTGTTTGTTTATTTCCCATACCCAAAAGGAGAGAATTGTGATTTAAAAACGAAATTAGATTTCAACAAAAAAAGAAACAAAAATCACTTTTAAAACTTACGAGCAGAAAGTCTTTTTTTTTCTAATAAAAAACATTAATTTAATTGTAATTAAATATAAAAAAAATTATTTTTAAATAATAAATAGTTAAAAAATATATAATAATTAAATTTATAATAAATTAAAAAGTTTAAAAACAATTAATGAAATAATTTTTTTTTATTATTATGAAATAAATAATTATATTTAAATTTATTATTAAAATTATTTTAAAAAATATAATAAAAAATTAATCTTTTCAATTAATAAATTAATATATTTTATAATAAATTAAATTTATTTTAGAAATATAAAAAAGTTGTAAGCATAGTAAAAACAGGAACTAACACTCTTTTGAAATTAAAAAATAATAATTTTTTTTATTCATGCTGAATGAACCTCGTTGGCTTCATTGGAAATGCATAAAGCATAGCAGAATGGTTGCTGCATGAGACGACTCCCCCATGTTTCACTACAACATACCATTATTGTTATGAACTACCTTGTTGGCTTAATTGGACATGCATGAAGCATAACAGAATGGCTGGTGACAAATAATAATAATAATAATAATAATAATAATAATAATAATAATAATAATAATAATAATAATAATAATAATATTAATATTATTAATATTATTATTATTAATGTCTAAAATGGTATTAGAGTAAATTTATTGTTTTTCTTATAAGTATTGTAAAAGTTAAGTTAAAATTTATAAATGATAGTGTTTTGATTTTTCTTTTATTTTTGATTTTTAGCTATTCTAACTCAGTGAAAAAAATAGGCAAACTATACTAAGATTGTTTTAGTCAATAATTAAATTAAGACAATATTCAAAGAATTCAAATTCTTGTATTCAATTGTTTAGTATTTTAAAAGTTATATTACTATTACTAATTATATATGATTAATTTTTAGTGTAAACTTTACTTCAGTTGCATAAAAAAATTAAAAATTTTTTAGTATTTTTTTTTATTAATTCGAGTTTAGTAAAAATTGTATACTACAAAGTGGGTTTGGATTTAATCTGAATCACTTGAAATAAATAGTTGAAATAAAGAATAGTTAATGTCATCCGCTACCCAATGTCTTTTTCGAAGACAAGCAAGGTACCTACTCACCACACTAATAACTTGAGTTATGTCATGTCTAGTATACACCATCCTGTACATAAGACTCGCAACTGCACTTGAGTATAGAATATTTTCCATATACTTCTTCTCATGTTTGGACTTAGGACTCAAAACGGCTGAAAGCTTGAAATGTGTTGTAAGACGGGTGAAAACAATTTTAGCTTTCTCCATGCCAAAACAACGGATTACCTTTCCGGCAAACTCCTTTTGTGAAAGAAAAAGTTTTTGATTGGGCCGGTCCCTTGATATTTCCATGCCAAGGATTCTTTTGGCAGCCCCCAAATCTTTCATCTCAAATGCCGAACCAAGTTGCTCTTTCAATCTTACGATTTCCTCCATATTGGAAGTGGCAATCAACATATCATTAACATAAAGCAACAAGTAGATAAATTCCCTGCTACTCAACTCCTTGAAGTAGACACAACTATCGTAATAAGAGCGGGAGAAATTTATACTAACCATGAAGGAGTCAAATTTCATGTACCATTACTGAGGTGATTGCTTAAGGCCATAGAGTGACTTCTTCAACAAACATACATGATTCTCCTGTCTCACAACTTCGAAACCCTCTGGTTGTTTCATGTAAATTTGCTTTTCTAAATCACCATGCAAGAAAGCAGTTTTCACATCCAATTGTTCTAACTCCAAATCCTTGATTGCCACTAAAGAGAGCAAAACTCGAATGAAGATATGATTGATAACAAGAAAAAATACTTCATTAAAGTCCACACCTTGAACTTGACTATAACCCTTCGCCACAAGTCTTGCCTTATACCGAAAACTTTTTGGTCTTGAACCATCTACCTTTTTCTTGAAGACCCACTTGCAACCCACAATCTTCTTACCACTAGGTGGCTTCACAAGAGTCCAAGTGTGATTTCTTCCAACAATTAAAGCTTTTCATTTATGACGAAAACCTAATCCATTGTATTTTTGGAAGAAATAGCTTCTTTGTAAGATGATGATTCATTATATTCCACCCCTTCGACAAATGCAAAACAATAAGCAAAATCAGCATATCTCACCAGTTTTCTAATTTCTCTTCTTTCACGATGTCTTGCCAACAAATATGGTTGCTCTTCAACTTCTTTTTATTCTTCCGGATGAGTATCTTCATGTGGTACAACCTTTTCTTGATCACTTTGTTGGACCGGCACCTCAAACTCACCTTCTTGTCAATCTCTTCATTCTCCATAATGGTAGGCTTGAGCACAACATCCTTGGATTTCAAAAATGAAATATCTTGAAATGAGAAATTTAGAAGTTACGGGACACCATACCTTGTACCCCTTCACATTCATGGGATACCCAACAAAAACACCCTTATTTGCTCTTGCCTCCAACTTTCCTTTATTTACATGAACATAAGCGGGACAACCAAACACCCTCAAGTTTGAATATTCGGTCAGCTTACCTGACCATACTTCTTTGGGTGTTTTGCACTTTATGTAAGTGTTGGGAGATCGATTCACCAGATAGCATGTCGTGCTAATCGCTTCTGCCCAAAACTCCTTGCCAAGATCCGTATTGGAAAGTATACATCGAGCTCTTTCAAGCAATATACGGTTCATTCTTTTCGCAACTCCATTTTGTTGTGGAGTATTAACCACTGTTTTGTGCCTAGCAATTCCTTCAGCTTTACAAAACTCATCAAATTGGTGGTTACAAAATTCTAAATCATTATCGGTCCTCAACCTTTTGATCTTCTTTCTAGTCTGATTTTCTAAGAGTGTCTTCCATTCCTTGAACACTTTAAAGGCCTCACTTTTCTCCTTCAGGAAATAAATCCAAACCTTTCTTGAAAAATCATCAATGAAAGTAAGCATATAGCGAGAATCATTACCTTTTGATGGCACACGAGAAGGTCCCTAAAGATCCGAATGGATGTAATCCAACGTTTCCTTGGTCCGGTGAATGATCGTTGAGAAACTCAATCTCTTTTGCTTGCCAAATACACAATGCTCACAAAACTCCAAGCTACTTGTGCATTGACCACACAACAAGCCTCTCTTACTCAAAATGGTCATTCCTCGCTCGCTCATATGTCCCAACCTAATATGTCACAACTTCGTAACATCAACATCTGAAGTAGGATTCGAGCTCTCAACGGAGGCCAAGTCTATGACTGTGGACCCTTGTAAGAAATAGAGATTTCCAATTCTCTTTCCTCTCATGATGGTGAGAGCTCCTTTGGAAACACAAAGAACTCCACCATCACTTTGAAACTTACATCCCTTCTCTTCAAGAGACCCTAAAGAAATCAAGTTCTTACTCAAATCGGGTATATGTCTCACACCTGTCAACCTTTGTATCTTACCATCATGGAATTTAATCTTCACTGAGCCCACACTGACAACCTTGCACAAATGATTATTTCCCATAAGAACCTTTTCACTTAAAGGCTCATATGTCTCAAACCAATCCCTGTTTAGAGTCATGTGTTGAGAAGCACCCGAGTCCATAATCCAAGCATTCTTATAGTTGACATAATTATCAATCACGCACAGAACGTCATATGTGTCATCATCCATGGCCACATTGACCTCTTCCAAAGCAACACCTCTATGTCCCTTTTGTTTATTCTTCAAGATAAAACAATCGGTCTTTATGTGTCCCTTCTTCTTACAATAATTGCATGTAAGATTATTGTGCTTTGACTTTGACCGACTTCTATTTTCCATCGGGGTTTTGTCCCTAGACCTCTCCCGTTCGGCCAGTAAACCAACACCTTGACTTCTTTTATCAACACTGGTAATCTTATTATCCAAGAGCAATTTAGCCTGCTGGTTACCCTTCACATCCTCAAGAGAAATTTTCTCTCTACCATAAACCATCATGTCCCTAAGCGACTTATATGATGTAGGCAGAGAGCACAACAACAAAGCTTGATCCTCATTCTCTACCTTGACATCTAACTTTCCCAAATCATTCAAGATGGAGGTAAACTCCGCAATATGATCGGAAATAGATGTACCTTCCATCATATGAAGAGTGTAAAGGCTTAGCTTCAACCGCAATCGATTTGTCAAGGACTTCTTCATATACGTCTCCTCCAACTTCTTCCACAAACCCATAACGATTGTTTATGAGAGAACCTCTTGAAATGTTGCATCACTTTAACACAATTGGATAGTGGAAAGAGCCTTATCATCAATTTCCTTCTACTTCTTATCTGTCATTTCCGCATCAACTTCTCTACCATAGATGGCATCCTTGATGCCAAGGGTGGACAATATGGCGGTCATACGCACTTGCCAAAGTGCAAAACTCGTCTTCCCATCAAACCTCTCAATATCAAATTTAGACGACATTGTGAGTAGTGATCGGAGCGATGTGATAAGCAACGGAGCACTGAGGCAGTGGCAGCGTGCAGACTGAAGCTCAGAGGCAGCGACACACGGACTAAAGCGCGACAGCAGCGCGAGGACTGGATAACGGAGCACAGAGACAGCTGTGAAGGGCGGCTATAGAGGAAGGATTTTTTATCTAAACCTAAAATTGTAACACCAGTTTGTAAAAATGTATTTTGTATTAATTTCTCATACTACAAAAGAGAGATACAAAAGGAAATACAAAACCCTATACCCAAGGACAAAATAGTAAATTCAGGTTACAAATATAACAATAAAATATAGAATCATGAATCAGTCCTCGATATGAAACGTGACACATCTTTTCTCCCAACACAAAAAAAAAAAAACAGATAAAAAAGACAAAACCTTAAGTAGAACTCACTTATTGTTATCAACATTCCCGCAAAAGAAATTTACGAGCCTAACAAGGGAACCTGTGTTTAGCTTTCCACAATGAACCAGTTCGCTCTTTTCCTTGGCGAGGATGCCTTCATGGGAAAGGAAACCGTCGGAGAGAACCAGCCATTACACCTAAATGTTGATGGAGTGTTGCGACTGCACCAGCGGCTTCAAATCTAAAACTTCCAACACCAGCTTAAATCATTACTACATATTTCCTTTATCGCTCCTAACTGATTCCGCCATTGTTGAGACTCTCTCATAGGAATCTAAAGAAGAAATGTTACTGAGAAAATCTTTCCGCCTTATAAGAATCTAAAGAAGAAATGTAGGCTTTTTTTTTATTGCGAAAATGTGTTGTAGCTCCGAGTGAAATAGGTAAAGTAAAACCATACGTATTAAACTGAATCAATACTTGAATCTAATAAAACTCTTTTTTATACTATCTTATCATGGTATCAAGTTTAAAGCCTTAAATTAAATAAAAATGATTTTTTATATTGAAAACAACTATTTTTCTTATAAATTTAAAAGAATATTATTAAATAGAGTTTTCATAAAACTTTTATTTATATTAGATAAAAAAAACCATAAAATCTTTAAAATAACATCACATAGAGAGATTTATAAGAAGTAAATAAAAATATGATATAATTATCCATCTAAGGAGGATGATCTAACTTGCTACATGTATAAACTAAGAGCACCTATGTTTCTTTATCTACCATTCTCATAGTTCATTTTGATAAATTATTAAAGTAATTTAACCCAACAATGAATTTAAATTATTCTTAATAATTATTATATAAGTATAAATTAATTTGTTTATGTTTTTTAAAATTATTTCTCTCTTCTACCGCGTATAACCTTTTTTTTCTTTATCTAAAATAACTCTAATTTTTTTCTTCTGTGTGTTACTTTTAAATTCACTATATTATTACTATCTTCACAATTTCACCTTAAAATAAATAATAGTTAAAGCGATTTGATTTTATGTTCGAGAATTAATTGAATATGTATTTAATCTGTCGAATTAAATCAAGGATTTGTAACTTTTACAGTGATGTGATATGAAAATGAAAGATAAACATTCAAAACTTTAATCCAAACAAACAGTGAGTTTAGAATGGATTTATAGTTTTTTTTTTTTTTTGGTAAATTTTATAATTGATTGATAAGTGCAACCATTCTAAGTAACTTTTACATTTTAGAAAAAAAATGATTTAATAAGATTTTGAGAATAAAAATCATTGATACATCATTCATTTTACTTAAAAAATAATTTTAAATGTTGGAAAATAAATTTAATTCCAAATTAATTTGGCAAATAATCACCCAAACATACTAAACAAGAAATTAAAAAGACTTATTATTTATGTTTAAGTTCCTGACTTTTATGATAAATATGTTAATAATCTATAAATTAAAAACTAAATTTAATTCTTATATAAAAAAATGCTTTTAACATTTCAAACTATACCATGTTTAAGAAAAGTAGTAAAAAGCTGTTGTATTGTTTTTATTTGACTCAATAAATTAAAAATGTAACTTTTGAAATTTGTTACCAAGTATTTTTTGTCGAGTTTAAGAGAAACAAGAATTTATCTTTAAAAATTACATTTTCATTTATCAAAGATTAATAGAATGAGGGGGAAACTTCCTCATAATTTCGTTTTCAAAAAAATATATCAAAAATTAAAAAGGAAATATATTTAAATTATTCTTTATCTTAATTGTAAGATTATTGAATATATAAAGAGATAACTAAAATATTATTTTTTTAATTTAAAAAATAGGAACATGTTTATTTCAATTATCAATAAATAAAACATAAATTTTAACATTGGTAATTTGAAAATTAAAGTATGCTGTTAATGGATGTTTGTAAAAATGGAAAAACAAAAATTAAGTGCATTACTTATTTATTTTGGACTGGTAATAAATTTTTAAAATTTTACTTTCTGAGGTTGAATTAACTAAAAACCAAACACTTAAAAAAGACATTGTAAAGAGACATTCATAATTTAGCAACAAACAAATAAAAGGATGTTTGATAAAGCAGAAAAAAGAAAGAATCACGTGATGCAATAATGGCAATAATGAATGGACACGTGCTTGTTTTCCCCAACGTTAAAGATTATGACCCAATCACATGGGTGAGTCCCATCTCATCTCAGTGTAAGGGAGTCTTCAGACATGACGAAGAGTAGAGAAATTATGAGCATAGCCATGTCAATAAATATTTATATTTTTTATTTCAAAAGATTATTTATGATTAGTGTAAAATATATTCAGACACATTTCTCAACAAAAAAAAGTGAGTTTTTTTATAATTGAAATCATTTATGTATAAATTAATTTGTAAAATCTATCTCATATTTTTTATTTTTTTGAACCTATGCTTAGTCGACTTTATCTTACGAAAAAAATTGTTTTATTTTTTCTTCTAAATATTTATATAGAAAATTTTGTTTAAATACATTCTTAGTTTCCGTAGTCTTATAATACTTTTGTTTATTTTCAATTAGTCCGTTTGAAAAATGTGTAATAGAGGTTAAAAGTAAATAATCTTCATGTTATAAATACTAAAATAAAATTCATGTTTTCTATGAATTAAAACAGAATAATAAGAACTAAAACTAAAAAATTACAGGATAAAAAAACCAAGTAAACCTTTTAATATTCATTTGAAAAGAAAAAGAAGAAGATGATGGTCTAGAAGATGACGTAATTTGAAATATAAAATTTAAAATTATACCATGTTTAAGAAAAGTAGTAAAAACCTGTTGTATTATTTTTATTTGACTCAAGAAATTAAGAATGTAACACTTGAAATTTGTTACCATTTCAAGTCTCTTAGTCGAGTTTTAAGAGAAACAAGAATTTATCTTTAAAAACTATATTTTCATTTATCAAAGATTAACAGAATGATAGCGAAACTTCCTCATAATTTTCATTTTTAAAAAATATATCAAAAATTAAGAAAAAAATGTATTTAAACTATTCTTTATCTTAATTATAAGATTATTGAATATATTGAGTGACAAATAAAATATTATTTTTTAATTTAAAAAATAGAAACATGTTTATTTCAATTATCAAGAAATAAAACATAAATTTTAACATTGGTAATTTGAAAATTAAAGTATGCTGTTATTGGATGTTTGTACAAATGGAAAAACAAAAAAGAAGTGCATTACTAATTTATTTTGGTCTGGTAATAGATTTTTAAAATTTTACTTTCTGAGTTTGAATTAACTAAAAACCAAACACTCAAGAGACATTGATAATTTAGCAACAAACAAATAAAAGGATGTTTGATAAAGCAGAAAAAGGAACAATCACGTGATGTAATAATAAATGGGCACGTGCCTGTTTTTCCCAACGTTAAAGATTATGCAGCAATCACAGAAGGTGAGTCCCATCTCAGTGTAAGTGGTGGGTCTTCGGATATGATGAAGAGTAGAGAAGCTATGAGCATAGCCATGTCAATAAATATTTATATTTTTTATTTAAAAAAATTATTATGATTAGTGTAAAATATATTTAGACACATTTCTCAACAAAGAAAAAAATAAACTTAGTTTTTCTTTTTATAAATTAAAATCATTTATGTATAAATTATTTTGTAAAATCTATCTTTTATTTTTATTTTTATTTTTTTTAAACTTAATGCTTAGTCAACTTTATCTTATGAAAAAACTTGTTTTATTTTTTCTTCTAAATATTTATATAGAAAATTTTGTCTAAATACATGCTTAGTTTCGGTAGTCTTATAATACTTTCGTTTATTTTCAATTAGTCCGTTTGAAAAACATTTAATAGGGGTTAAAAGTAAATAATCTTCATATTATAAATACTAAAATAAAATTAATGTTTTCTAGGAATTAAAACAAAATAATAAGAACTAGAACTAAAATAATTACAGGATAAAAAAACTAAGTAAACGTTTTAAGGAATAAAAAATATGAAAATATTTATGCCATATTGAATATTAATAGAGATCGAACGCTAACACGTAGTTTTTCTTCTTGTATAGTTAGTAAAAAGAAAAAAGAAAATCACTTTGTCTTATTTTTTTAAAAGAAAAAGAAGAAGATGATGGTATAGAAGATAACTGAGTACACTCTTTTATTAAGTTTTGTCCAATTTATTGTGGAATAGTGAATGCCAATTTAATTGAATAAGCATTTAAATGAAAGGTTTATAAAACTTATTTTGTAAAATATTTTAAGATAAGTACCATATTTTAAAGGCTAAATTGTTTATCTAGTTCATATTGTTGTTTCCATTTTAAAATTTAGTCTTTACATAATAATTTTTTTAAATTTTAGTCTCTGAAAAAAGAATTGCAATTTATCACAACTAGAAAGTATTTGTATAGTGATTTTATAATGTAAAAACAAAATTGTAGAGAATTTATTAAAGAATATAGAAATCTAAAAATAAAAGAAAACTTCTTTCTTCTTTTTGTAAAGACAAAAACATTTTTTTTATTTTTATATCAAACTTATTCCTTCTACCTTCTTTTTCATATCTTTTTAAAAATCACGACCTAAACTCTTTCTACGTCATTTTTTATTTTTTTTAAATACAATAATTTAAGAGATAAATGGATCAAAGTTGCGTGACGAGGTAAACATGTAAGGGATTGACCAAATGGTTAGTTCTTAAAAAAGAAACATGGAAATTACTGTTTTTTGAAAGTAAAGTTAAAAAGAAAAATTACATAAATGATGTAGGTTCTCAATTATTATATATGGGTATATACAAATAAATCCATTCATAAGATAGTACCAAATACACATGCATAAGCTAAAAGTTAAAAGAAGTAAATGAAATAAGTTACCACATTATTGTTATTGGATTCATTGGAAATCCATGAACCATAAGAGAATGATTGTTGCATGAGACAAATAATAATAATATTATTATTAATGTCTAAAATGATATTAGAGTAAATTTTTTGTTTTTTTTTATAAGTATTGTAAAAGTTAAGTTAAAATTACAAATGATAGTGTTTTGAGTTTTCTTTTATTTTTCATTTTTAGCTATTCTAACTCAGTAAAAAAGTAGGCAAACTGTAGTAAGATTGTTTTAGTCAAGAATTAAATTTGGACAATATTTAAAGAATTCAAATTCTTGTATTCAACTGTTTAGTATTTTAAAAGGTATATTACTATTACTAATTATATATGATTAACTTTTAGTGTAAAATTTATTTCAGTTGCATAAAAAATCAAACTTTTTTTAGTATTTTTTTCTATTAATTCAAGTTTATTACTACAATGTGGATTTGGATTTAAGCTGGATTTTTCAAAATTATGTTGAAATAAATAATAGTTAATGAGATTTGATTTTATGTTTGAGAATTAATTGAGTCTGTATATCCTTTAGTGTTTTTAATCTGTCCAGTTAAATCAAGGATTTGTAAATTTTACACTTTTACATTAATGTGACATGCAAATGAAAGATAAACATTCAAAACTTGAAACCAAACCAATGATGAGTTTAAAATGGATTTATGAGTTTTTTTTATGGTGAATTTTAGAATTGATTTATAGGTGTAATCTTTTACATTTTTTTTAAAAAAAATTGATTTAATAAGATTTTGAGAATAAAAATTATTGATACATCATTAATTTTACTTAAAAAAATATTTTTAATCAAAATCAATGTTGGAAAATAAATTTTGTTCTAAATTAATTTGGTAAATGGTCACCCAAACATTATAAATAAGAAACTTAGATCAACAATTTTTTTTTTAACTTTCAATAGACTTATTTATGCTTAAGTTCCTTTGGCTTTTATGATAAATTTGTTAATCATATCTAAATTAAAAACTTACTTTAATTCTTGAAATCTAAGAAAAAAATGCTTTTAACATTTTAAATTATACAATGTTTAAGAAAAGTAATAAAAAGTTTTTGTATTGTTTTTATTTGATTCAAGAAATTAAGAATGTAACTTTTGAATTTTGTTACGATTTTAAGTCTTTTGATCGAGTTTTAATAGAAACAAGAATTTATCTTTAAAAATTACATTTTTATTTATCAAAAGATTAATAAAATGACCGTGAAATTTTTTCATAATTTCGTTTTCAAAAAAACATATCAAAAATTAAGAAAAAAAATGTATTTAAATTATTCTTTATCTTAATTGTAAGATTATTGAATATATAAAGAGATAACTAAAATATTAATTTTTAATTTAAAAATTAGGAACATGTTTATTTCAATTATCAATAAATAAAACATAAATTTTAACATTGATAATTTGAAAATTAAAGTATGCTGTTAATGGATGTTTGTAAAAATGGAAAAACAAAAATGAAGTGCATTACTTTTTTATTTTGGTCTGGTAATAAATTTTTAAAATTTTACTTTCTGAGGTTGAATTAACTAAAAACCAAACACTTAATAGATTCATAATTTAGCAACAAAAAAATAAAAGGATGTTTGATCAAGCAGAAAAAGGAATAAACGTGATGTAATAATGAATGGACACGTGCCTGTTTTTTCCAACGTTAAAGTGCAGCAATCACATGACATGAGGTGAGTCCCATCTCAGTGTAAATGGGTCTTTAGATATGATGAAGAGTGGAGAAGCTATGAGCATAGCCATGTCAATAAATATTTATATTTTTATTTAAAAAAATTATTATGATTACTGTAAATTATATTCAGACACATTTCTCAACAAAGAAAAAAAAATAAACTTAGTTTTTCTTTTTATAAATTGAAATCATTTATGTATAAATTATTTTGTAAAATCTATCTTTTATTTTTATTTTTTTTAAACTTAATGCTTAGTCAACTTTATCTTATGAAAAAACTTGCTTTATTTTTTCTTCTAAATATTTATATAGAAAATTTTGTCTAAATACATGCTTAGTTTCGGTAGTCTTATAATACTTTCGTTTATTTTCAATTAGTCCGTTTGAAAAACATTTAATAGGGGTTAAAAGTAAATAATCTTCATATTATAAATATTAAAATAAAATTCATGTTTTCTAGGAATTTAAATAAAATAATAAGAAGTAAAACTAAAATAATTACGGGATAAAAAAACCAAGTAAACATTTAAAGAATAAAAAATACTGTATTTTAGAGACTGAAAATATTTATGCTATATTGAATATTAATAGAGATCAAACCTAGCATATAGTTTTTTCTTCTTGTATTAGTTAGTAAAAAGAAAAAGAAAACACTCTGTGTTATTTTTTTTGGAAAGAAAAAGAAGAAGATGATGGTATAAAAGATAGTTTTGTCCTTTCAATTTATTATGGAATAGTGAATGCGAATTTAATTGAATAAGCATTCAAATGGAAGGTTTATAATAAAACTTATTTTTGAAAAGATTTTAAGATACGATGATTACAGAAAATAAAGTTCAATAGAAAAAGAAAATTACAGAAATGATGATTTTGGTTATAAAATGGAGAAAGCCAAGTTTTTGGGGGAAGTTATGAATAAGTTGAAAGATGTGAGTTGGTAGCAAGTGTTATTCTTGTAGCTGAAAATTTAAATATGTCTTAGTTTTATAGTTATGTAGTATATATACATTGATATAACTTAGATTCATAAATATAAAAAGTTTGATTATGCATTTAGCTTATATGATAACTTGATGAGTTTAATTAGACTATTGTATGTGTAAAGTAGGAAATAGTACGAAAATGTTATAAAATATTAGCATGTAACAAATATTATATGGGATTAGGAGAAATTGTCAAAATTGATCAAATTGCATTTGATAAATTTATGAGGATATGGATAAAAAGTTTCTAGAAGGAAACTAATTATGTGATTTTGTCTTTATGGTAGAATCAAATTATCATCAATTCTGTTTATTTGTTTTTATGACATTATCATATTGTAATAATTTTATTTTGTTTTCTTTATTTAGCTATACCTAGAATGGGTACAGTACATATTCAGTTCTCTAAATATACAAAAGAAGTAACAGAGAGAATATTTTCATTCTCATATCCTTTGTTCATCTTTGTTTATCTTTGTTCATCTTTATTTATCTTTTTATTTTTTGTAATATGGTATCAGAGCTCTAATTTGAGAGCTCTTGTTGCTACATTTATCATGGCCGAAATTATTGATCCCTCACAATATTTTAGTTCACCTTATCATATTAGTTCTCAACAACATATGGTTTGTTCTATTGGTACAAAACAAAAGAGTCAAATTTTTGGTGATCAGTCAAAAGCAATGAATGATACTAACAGAAGTAGTTTTGGAAGACAATATATTTCTAATGTCTACAGTCATTGTGGAAAGACAGGACATGTGATTGATACGTGCTATAGAAGGTTTTCCACCTCAGTTCAAGTTTAAAAATCATAAAGCAGACTGTAATAATAATCAACAAAATCATGAAGGTTGAGAGTCAAGGTACATTCTCAGCATATTTATTTTACTCCAAAGCAGTATCAAACATTGTTAACCCTTATACAACCGTCTAAATCCAGTGACAATGTCTCTAATCAAATCTCTGGTATTCCTTCCAACACAACAACACATACTGGTAATAAATTTCTCTCTTCCTTTAGTTCTTGGATTATTAATAGTGGTGCTACTAATTATATTTGTTCATCCTTGAGTCATTTCACTTCATATCATCAAATTAATCCTATTCCTGTCAAATTACCAAATGGAAATCAAGTCTTTGCAAATTATTCTGGAAGTGTTTTTATCAATCAAGATCATGTTTTAGATAATGTTTTATATATTCCTAACTTCACTTTTAATCTTCTTTCAGTAGCAAAATTAATTGATAATTTGTCTTATGTGATTGTTTTTATTTTAATGGTCTCCTTGAAAATTATTGGATCAGCTGAGATGCAAGGTAGACTTTATATATTCAGGGTCCTTTCCTATCACAACCTTCAAATCAAACCTGTCAAATCTCCACATATCACCAATATTGTCAATTTCACTACTAGTGATCTCGAAACCCTTTGGCATTTTCGGTTAGGGCATGTTTCAAACAAATCTTTAGACGTTATCAAAAATAAATTTCCTTTTGTTAAATATAATAAATCTTTCATTTGTGATATTTGTCATTTTGCAAAACAAAAAAAACTTCCTTTTCCTCTTAGTTCATCTAAATCTAAAAAGTGTTTTGATTTGATTCATGTTGATGTGTGGGGACCATACTCATTTACATCAATTCATGGTCATAAATATTTTTTTTACCATAGTTGATGATTAGTCAAGGTACACATGGGTTTTTCCTTTAAAACAAAAATCTGTGAAGTTGTTAAGATTTTTGAAGATTTTGTTGTTTTTATTCAAACACAATTTGAGTCATGAATAAAAGTAATAAGAAGTGATAATGTAACTGAATTTTTCATGACTAATTTTTTTAGCAATAAAGGAATAATACATCAAACTTCATGTGTCAATAGTCCACAACAAAATAGTGTAGTTGAAAGAAAAAATTGGTCATTTATTAAATGTAGCAAGAGCTCTCATGATACAATCTCATTTACCCAAAATTTATTGGTCATATTTTGTGATACATGCTGCACATATTATAAACATGCTTTCCACACCAGTTTTAAATGATTTTTCTCCTCATGAAATGCTTTACAAACCTCCACAAGATTTTAATCAATTAAAGGTGTTTGGGTCTTTATGTTATGCTAGCACTTTGTCAACAAATAGAAGTAAATTTGATCCAAGGGCATCAAAATGTGTTTTTATTGGTTTTAAGAAGGGGAC
>Ga0209700_104237_pt1 | contig 26217 bp, 20 predicted proteins | sample SiratroredBW_FD_187528 | JGI IMG/M metagenome (GOLD analysis project Ga0209700, IMG submission 187528) | Root nodule microbial communities of legume samples collected from California, USA - Siratro red BW (SPAdes) (version 2) | ecosystem: Host-associated > Plants > Roots > Nodule | place: USA... | reverse complement strand
CAAAAAAGACAAAAAAAAAAAACAAAAAAGACAAAAAAGATTCCGTTGAGCGCACACACACAATCAATTTTCACATTCCCTCATTTTTCTATAATGCACTAACTTTTCCACCCATCTCTGTACGCTACCCCCTACCCCTCACTGACCTTGCAGCGCTGCTCCACTACCTCTAAAGGTAGTTATTTTTGTCCCCAACTTGCTCCTCTCCAACAAATAACCAAACCAGTGGGTCAGGGAGCGGGAGCCTAGTCACATATTATCCTCTTCACTCACATATACTCTAGATCCCATTTTAATTTTCAGGAGGCGGCGACACTGCTGATCCCATTTTTTTCACTCACGTTCATCACTCATTTTCACTCTCAAATAAAAAATTTACTCTTCAAATACAAAAGATAGAGGCTCAATAACAATTTCTCATTTTGTTACCGATCATTAGAGCTTCCTCACTCTTCTTTGAGGAGAAACATTCCACATATATTCTCTCTCCTCACAATGATCCTTCACACACTCATGGTGCAACTCACCCACACCTTTACATGTCTTCGCCTCGTGCCGCCGTCTTCTTTTCTGTTGTATGCCACGGACATTGACGGCGCCACCTCCATTGCAGCACCTAAAACCCTGGAAACCCTTCAGCGCCGCCCTCTCCACCGCCACGAGCCAAGCAACTATGAATGCCGCCACTACCACTCGCAAGTTGCCACACCACAATAGCCTCTGGTTCGTTGTGCCTCTCACCACGAATGAACCACCGTCCTCCTGGCCAACCTTCGCCGCACCGCCACCGTTGGGGAGAGCCGCATTCTGCTCGTCATCGTAGCAGCATTCACCGCCGACGATGCCTTCATCACTCCCGAGTCGTGTTGTCGTGGTTGCACCACCATGTTCCATGGTTCCTGCCCAAACCTAATTTAGGTTTAAAGTTCTAAAGCAATTGGCAAAGAAATGAGTTTGTGATGTTGGGCCTGGGCCCAATAGAATCACTATCCACACCCCAGGTTTCATAACTGCATTCCTTTTGTTTTGGACCTACCTGATTACTTTTAACACCTCTCCCTTCTTATTAACACCATAGTTTTCAAACTTTGCCTCTCCATTGTTTGCACCACCCGTTTTTTATTATTTTTCACTCTCATAGTTTTCTAAATTAAAAAACATATTTGAAAATATATATAAATATAATTATTAAATAAAATTAGAAATTAGAAATTTCTTGAATTTCTTTCAAAAATAACTTGATTAAATATCCAAATGACCACACGCGTCATGCGGAATTTAATTTGGAAAAGTTTTGTTACTTCGTTTGGATAATCAAAAGACCGTACGCGTCAAGCGATATCCAACACGAAGTTTCTCTTTAAAAATACGTGGAATATTTCAAATTCGAATTAAAAGTTTTCGAAAAGTACAAAGAATATCAAATTTCAAAAATATAAAAAATATAAAACTTTCAAAAACTAAAAAATATCAAACACACAAACAAACAGATTTTACACCTAAAGAACTACGTAACCCTGATTCTCTACCAGATAGAGATACGTAGGAGCGAAGTTAAACCTTGTCGGGCCCTTTCTAAAAATAAAAAAAAAAATTGTTTGCCTTTATTTTCATTTTCGTGGAAAATAAACATCTTAAAGAAAATACACTCGTTTTACTTAATTAAAAGGTACCGTCCCAGGACGGGCGTTGTGGGGGTGCTAACACCTTCCCCACACGTAACCGACTTCCAGACCTGCGGTCCGGTTTTCGCAAACCCGCCTTATCATTTCTTTTCGGGTTTTCCATAGTTTTCCCTGAAAAACTATTGGTGGCGACTCCCCCTTTTAAAATTAAAATTAATTGTTTCGGATCGCCGTCCCCGTCGTGACGCAGGTCGCGACAGATGGCGACTCTGCTGGGAACGTTTTTGAGAGTCAGGCCAATTTAATTGAATAAGTAAAATGAGTGTGGTTTTTGAATGTCTATCTTTCCTTTTCTTTTGTATGTTTGTGTGTATGTTTGCTGGAATAATTGAACCCTAGGGTAGATGACATGTCAAATATCTGCCTGGGAACTTTTCTGGTTATTTTGCAGGTGGGGGGTTTGGTTGCATTTTCTCCCTTCACACACGCACCTTTACTTTTACATATATTGTGAGTGAGGCCCTATACCCGGGTCTGAGTGAGCTTAGAAATAGAAAGGGGTTGTGTAGCAATACTGACAGGATGTACTTCCTTTCTTTAATGATGCTTTGCTTGCTAAGTGGAAATGGAGGTTTGGGGTGTCTAAAAAGGGTTTGTGGAGGGATATTCTACAAGCAAGGTACGGTAGTTGGAGGAATATGGGTGATACTTCAGGTCTTACTAAGGAATCTGTGTGGTGGAAGGATTTGAATGGGAAAAACGCTTAGAAGAACAAATGTTGGCCTTGATCTCAAATGTAAAGTGGGATGTGAGGAGAGAAGACAGGCTGGTTTGGGTGTAAGGATTACCAGGATTATACAGTTAAGTCTAGTTATAGTATCTTGAATGGTGAGAGTCTTTTGCAGACTTTAGAGATTTTCAAGTTGGTATGGAGTTTGAATGTGGCTCCTTCAGTATTAGTGGGTGCTTGGAGGTTATTACTGGATAGATTGCCAGCTAGATCTAATTTAGCGAGAAGGGAGTCCAGTTAGATAATTTGCAGTGTCCCTTGTGCTAAGAAGGTGTTGAAACCGCTAATCATTTGTTGAATACTTGTAGTGTGATACAACAAGTTTGGGATCAATATGACAGGTGGGTTGGAAATGTGGGTGTTAGACATGAGTCTACACTTGTTAATTTTCAAAGTTTCTGCTTATTGGGTCAGAGGCAGAGTGTTAATTAAACATGGAAAGGGCTATGGGTGGCTATTGTATCGGAAATTTGGAATCAAAGAAATAAGGTGGTATTTAGAGGTAGGATTGTGGACGCTGACAAAATATTTAGTCTTGCTCAAGTTAAGGGTTGGCTTTGGGCTAAGTATAAGATGAAGAGAACCACTTTTTCTTACTCGGATTGGCATTTCTCTCCGGTTTTGTGCCTACAATCTCTGGCCTAGCAATTCATGAGGAAAGGTGGACTTTGTATGTTGATATTTATGTGTTATAGTTTCTTGGGTTTCTAGTTTCTTGTAATGGTTTACTCTTGTGGAGTGCCTTTTTTATGTTTGGTTAGGTGTATTGGTAGTTTTGACACTTGTGTTTGAGTCTGTTGTGTTGTATAAGGGTTGGAGCACCCATGAAGTGTTTCTTTTATTTAATTCATTTTTTGCTGTTCAAAAAAACTATATATATCATATTAGTTATATCATATTTTTAATTATGGGTTATATATATCATATTAGTTGTTGATCTCCTTAACATTTTGAAATTAAGACAGTTTTAATGAAAAATTAAAATACTTTTAGTGACACATCTTAATCTTTTGAAGTTGGTGGTTTAAGGGGAACGACCTTGCTGAGAAGTTAAAAAAGGAAAATAGAACGTTAAAGGTTGATCTTCAATATATCAAAATCAGAAACTTTGTGGTCTCTGACCTCATAAAAAAAGTCACTCTCAAGTCCAGCAAGAGGAATAAGGAAGATTTTGATTAAGGAAGATCGTAACCATAAATAATCAACTTTCATCCATGGATACAAGTATGTGACTCTTCTACTAGATTCTGACTCTCAATAATTTAATGATGGTTGAATTCGTCATTCAGAAGATTTATTCTATCAATTGGTATCAGACATGTTAAATTATTATGAATAAAGTTTTATCATTGGATTAGATTATGTTGATGTTATACCGGTTTGGAATTAAAGAATAAATGCACATAATTATGTTTGATGTTTACGTCTTTCATCTTATCTTATATAATTCATTTTGTTGTGTTGTGGCCTTGGTTCCCGTACCATGTTATAATTTTGGTAATTCATATGAATTGCTTCTATGATATGCATAATAATGTCATTGATTCATTTCCTTAAAAGCATATGTAATTTTTTTTTGTTATCACTTTGAATACGATTCACTGATCCAGGCCTTTATTTCCATTGTAATATCTGCTGCTCATGCATTTTTCTTTATATATGCATATACAAATTTTTGATATGATGCTTATTATTTATACAGATAATAAACGGCCTAAAGGAAGTTTGTTGTTTGGCCAAACCTTAAGTTTATATATCTATTTATTTTTTGTCTAACTATGCGAGCACTAATCGGCCCAAAGGAAGATTATTATTTGGCTAATTTATAGAAAACATATGGAGTAAGCAATATGTTGCAAATTCTCAAGTTTCCATGTAAACACTTAGTCGGTCCAAAGAAAGGCTTAATGTTTGATAGGATTTCTTTTGACAATATTTGATTACTACAATGAGAGTATCACTTAAATTAAGTTTTCTATCCAAAGATTAAAAATTAATGTTGTTCCAGGTATCTCAGTATGGATTTTCCAATTATTCTTGCTAACAAAGCTGCCAATGTTTCTGCTTAAGTTAGTAGCATCTCTATGCTAAAATGGTACAAACTTCAAAGTTTGGAAAGATACCATAGAGATTATCCTTGATTGTATGGATTTGGACATAGCTCTTCGGCGGGACAAACCCATTGCCACTGAAGAAAATGCTAATGAGGCTAAAATAGAGAAATGGGAGCTATCTTATCGAATGAGTGTAATGATTATAAAACGTTCTATTTCTGAAGCATTTCGGGACTATGTTACTGAAGATAGCAATGCTAAAAAGTTCGTAGAAGATGTTTAGCAATTCTTTGCCAAAAAATGAAAAGGCAAAGACAAGTAACCTTTTGAGAAAACTTGTGTCTATGAGGTATAAAGGCAAAGGGAACATAAGGGGAGTACATTATGAAAATGTCTCATCTTGCTTCAAAATTGAAAGCACTAAAGTTAGAGTTATCTGAGGACTTACTCCTGCATTTGATTTTGATTTCTCTTCCTGCACACTTTGGACAATTCAAAGTGAGTTATAATACTCTGAAGGATACTTGGTCCTTGAATGAGCTTATATCTCATTGTGTGCAAGAGGAAGAGAGGTTACAACGATAACATAAAGAAAGTGCTCATATGGCTTCTTCCTATCAGAATAAAAGAAAGCATGAGACTATTGTGGCTACACCTTCTCAATAGAAAAAAGACAAAGAAACAAAATGAGGTTTTAACTTGTTTCTTCTACAAGAAGACAAGACACATAAAAAAGGATTGTGTCAAATATGTCGCTTGGCGTTCAAAGATGGGTATGATTCTTGCTTTTGTTTGTTGTGAAGTTAATTTATGTTTTGCACCTATGGACACTTGGTGGGTAGATTTTGTTGCTACTCTCACATGTTGTACTATGCAGGGTTGCCTGTGGAGCCGACCACCAAGTGATGCTGAAAGATTCATCTATGTGGCAGATGACAATAAAGTTGCAATGGAAGCTGTAGAAACCTTCAGATTATGTTATAAGACTAGATTATTTTTGGATTTATTTGAGATGTTTATGTACCGTCTAAAAGACGGAATTTAGTTTCTATTTTTCATTTGGACAAATATGTTATCATTGTTCTTTTGAAAATAATAAAGTTAGTCTCTTCCAAAACTCAAATATTTATTATTAAGCCTTCTCCATAGGCCTGAAGCTGATGTATTAATGCGCTTTCATTTATCTGATAAGAGCACGTACACTCACACTAGCTTTCTTTATAAGTGTAGAACATAGTTTTCTGGCAGAGCAGGATATCAAGTGCATATTTCCTCTGACAAAGATAAATTCCTTCTTTAGTTCTAGCATCTTCAAAGTCAAGAAAGTACTTCAGTTCACCAAGATTCTTAATATTGAAAGTGTTGTCCAAACATGATTTGATTTGTTCAATATTAGTCAAGAAATTTCTTGTAAGAATAGCATCATCCACATATACTAACAAAGTTGTTAGAATACCAGCAATCCTTCTAACGAAGGGAGAGTGATCAAATCTTTGATTGAATAAGTCCAATAGAAATAAAAAGGAGGATAATTTAGAATGCCATTGTTTGTTGTCTTGTTTAAGATAATAGAATGATTTAGTTAGTTTACAAACCTGATTTGATTGACTGAGAAGAAGTCCAAAAGGAGGAAGCATGTAAACATATTCTTACAAATTTTCATATAGAAAGTTGTTGTCAACAACTAATTGATGTATGTGCCATTGATTCATAGCAGCAAGAGCAAGCACAAGCGTGGTCAACTTGGCAACAATGAAAAAGTATTGAAATAATCGATTCCTTCAACTTGAATGTAACGCATTGCAACAAGACAAGTCTTGTACCTTCCTATTGATCCATCATCTCTATCTTTAATTTTATATACCCACTTACACTCTATACGTTTATTTTCATGTGGCGGGATACGTTCATGCCAAGTCTAGTTGGTTTGGAGGGCTTTAGTCTCGCTTTCCATATCAGCAATCCATTTTGGATGTTTGCATACCTCTTCATAATTTTGAAGCTCATTTGGTGATGAAGAGCCAATGTATAATTTGAAGCTCATTTGGTGATGAAGAGCCAATGTATAATGTAAGAGTTTATTAGACAGTTTTGTATATGACAAAATAGATGAAATAGGATGATTAACTTTACCTTTCTGTGTCATAATCCTCAAGATTAACAACACTGTTAATCTTGTGATGATAACCAAGCAAAAGAAATATCGAGCTCTTCTCGCCTTCCTTGATCTTATTAAAAAAAATATTTTCTTGAATTGTAGGACTGTTTTGATCATCTTCTACAAAATCTTGCAGTTGTCTATTATTGTCCTGTACTTGGGTTTCTTTGTTATTGTTGTACTCTGTTTCCTTTTCTTGATTTTCTTGACTAGCTTTTATAGCTTCCAAAATAAAATTAGAATTTGGTTGATACGCTGATATAATAGATCCAAAAAGAAATTTGGGTGACCTACAGAATTTTTATATGAAAAAAATAGATTCATATAAAACTACATTTTTACTGATGAATATTTCTAAAAGAACATAACCTTTAATCCCATTTTTATATCCAAAGAAAATACACATTTTTGCTCGTGGACCAAACTTAGTTATCTGATTTTCAAGAGTGGAAGGGAAACACAAAGAGCCAAACACTTATAAATTCAAATATATGGGAGGAAAATCATACAATATTTCGTACGGAGACTTTCCATTAATACTTATAGAAAGAAATCTATTAATTATATGCACAACATGAGAAAAAACATGAGATCAACAGATTTCAAATAAATCAGATTGAAAAACTAAAATACGAGCAACATTTAAGAAGTTTGATTTTTATGCCCTACAACAAAATTCTGAGGAGTTTCAACCCATGATCTCTGATGCATAATACTATATATGTTATACAGCTCATCATAGTCAAACTCTTTTCCATTATCTATTATAACAACTTTTATATGAAGATTAAATTGGTTTTTAACATATACAATAAAATTAGATAAAAGAGACATGTTTCACATTTAGATTTCTTGAGAAAAATCCAAGTATGCCTAGTGTAGTCATAACTGTTAAAAAAAAATCTATGTACATGAATATATATATTAGCAATTGGTCTCCATATATTAATATGAATGAGTTCAAAAGTTCTTAATATATCAGATTCACTTTGTTGGAAAGACAATGTATGTTGATTTGTATCACATACAAATCTACAAGTAGAACATATATAAAGAAACGTGGTGCACATTTGCTTAACAATTCTATTGGAAGGATGTCCGAACCTAAAATGCCAAACATTTATATCAGTGTTTTTATATGTAAAATTAGTAAAGACATGTAAAATTTTGAAGATAGTAGAATCCTATATTTAAATTAGCTTGACCAATCGTCTAGAGTGTACCATTATTCTATATTTGACAAACCTTAGGAGAAAAAATTAGTTTGTAATTCATATCATCAATTAACCTTTGCACGAATATCAAATTAAAAACAAATCAAGTATGTATAGCACATCAAAGATGATAAAAATTTTAAAAAATTTAACTGTGCCAACATATTCAGCTATAACAAAAGTGTCATTAGATAATCTTATTTTACTCGGTTTTATCTTTGTGAAAAACAATAAATTGAGTATCCTTTTTTGTAGATCTATCCTGAAGAATAAGATTATAAATTTGCTTGTTTTTCTTGTCTAAATAGTTTCCTAAAGAATAATCCTATCTCTTTTTGAACAAGGTGGATATCCTTGTTTGGAATAACACTCATCAATAGTGTGATTCATCTTGTGACAATAAGCACATGACTTCCCCTTAGCAATGTATTTCATCCTCTATCTTTATTGTTGTGACCTTTTATCCTCCTCCATGTCCTTAAACTTTTCAATTCCATTCTTAACGGTATTTGTGAAAGTCTCATGAACAATATTCCCAATCAATTTCCTTTCTTGTTGTATGACCAAGGAAAACAAAACACCTTGTTGATATTTGAAAGTGAGTCAGTCCATTAAAAGCACTTGAGTGTTCACAGTGTTGAAAATATCGCTTAGCCCTTCCAAGAAACATAAACATACTATGATTATTTGTATTTCACAATGATCGTGGACAATGCACAAGTACAATGATCTATCAATTAACCTTTGCACGAATATCAAATTAAAAACAAATCAAGTATGTATAAGACATTAAAGATGATAAAAACTTTAGAAAATTTAACTATGTTAGCATATTCAACTATGACAAAAGTGTCACTAGACAATCTTATTTTAATCAATTTTATCTTGTGCAAAACAATAAATTGAGTTTCCTCTTTTGTAGATCTATTCCGAAGAATAAGATTACAAACTTGCTAGTTTTACTTGTCTAAATTGTTTTTAAAGAGTAATCTTACCTCTGTTTGAACCAAGGTGGATATCCTTGTTTGGAATAACACTCATCAACAATGTGATTCATCTTGTGACAATAAGCACATTAATTTCTATTAGCAGTATTTTGTCCTCTGTGTCATTGTGAGTTGTGACCTTTTCATCCTCCTCCACGTCCTTAAGCTTTCCAATTTCATTTCTTAACGGTATTCGTGAAAGGCTCATGAACAATATTCCCTGTCAATCTCCTTTCTTGTTGTATGACCAAGGAAAACACATTGTTGATATTTGAAAGTGCTTCCATTAAAAGCACTTGACTGTTCACATTGTTGAAAATATCGCTTAACCCTTCCAAGAAACATAAACATACTATGATTCTCTGTATTTCACAATGATATTGGACAATGCACAAGCACATGGTATGTCACATCTACAAATTATAAAAAGTTTCAAATATTCGAGTTCCTCCCATAGAGTCTTCAAATATTTGTAAAACTGTGTGACATTCCTTTATCTCTATTTCAGCGAATGTATCTCTTGTAGTAGATCAAAGATTCTAAAGTAATCCACCTTTCAAAACTATTTCTTTTAGGTCTCTCCAAAAACTCTTGGTTGTGTCAATGTAAACAATACTTTTGTACATTCATCAATATGCTCTTGGTTGTGTCAATGTAAACAATACTTTCATACATTCATTAAGGAGTGTTAAAATACGTACACAGCAGATAATGCAAGTCTAAAATGTATGTACTCAGTTTTAGTGGGCTCAACCGTGAGGGATAATAATTTTTTAAGATTCTCATAACCCAAGAGGGAATCAAATATTTCAAGTAATTAATGTTCAAATACTTATTCAAATCCTTAAACAAATATCTCTTAGATGCAGTAGGTAGGTAAAACATTGGAATATTGTTACATAATTTAAATACAATTTTGATATCAGAATCAGTTATTTTCCAAGACAAGCAAATGATAAATAGAATAAACCTATCCTAATAGGAGACTGAAAAGTTTTATTTGAATTAGTAGAATGAACGATCAAAAACCTCCATGTCTAGAACAAATATATAAGCATTAATTTATTTTATTATTCAAACATATTTTTAAAGAAAATATTTACGTCACAATAGTAGTTTTACAAAACTAATATAATTTTGAAAGTAATTATGTAAGTAAAATTTTATTAATATTAGTTTATATGATAATATATATCAATTTTTTATAGTCACAGTGACACAAAATTAAATTATATTATTTATTAGCATATTAAATACAATAATGATAATATAAATATTTTTAAGAATTAAGTATGATTTTAAAATTTTATATAGTATTGTATAATATAAAAATAGTTATAGAAATAAAATATAAATTTGTATAATTATTTAAACTCATTTATTTATAATAAATTTCATACTTCATAAACAAAACTAAATTAATAGTCAACTTTTGGAAAACTTTATGTAATTCTAATGAAAAATTATCTTTTAAACATAATTTGTATGATATTCTAATATTATTTAGCTTTTCATCTTGCATGCATTTAAATATCGAATATGATTATACATCATTATTATGTAACGTTATTATCATATCCCGTTATATTTTCTTATCTAAATTAACATTTTTTAAATATTTTTGAAACTTGATTTGTATAAGATCATTAGGTATTTTCAAATTCTCTTAAAAATCCTTTACTTTGAGTGTGTTAACATTCCCAAAACTATATATACTTATTTTAATCCAAATTACATTTAATTATGTAGAAATTCATAAGTAATATGACAAATAGCACTATCCTCTGTTGACATCATTCCTTAAGTAGTTCATTTTAACAAGATTTTTAATGTGTTAAAATTTTGATTTTTAAATTTATAGTTTAGCATGTTTTTAATTTTATGAAGTGCATTATTAGTTTTTAGGAATTAAATAAAAAATAAAAAGGAAAAATAAGAGTAGGGCTCATCAAATGAACATTTTTAATCTATTGAATATTGTTTCATTAAAAAATAATTTTTTAATTTTGTTTTCTTTAATAAACTACTTACTATAACTTTCTCTTTTAATTCTTAAATGAAAAGAATCTGAAACTAAACAGGCTATACCCTAGTATCTTATTGAAGCAAACTCTTTTAAATTTATTCATATAATTAAATTTCATAATCACATTAACAGAATGAAATAAAATTTGATTACATGAATACTTAATTTAGTTATCTAATCAAATGCACCCTTGTTCACTCCACCACCACGTTTTAGAAAAAGTTTGAGAGATCTGAACCAAAAATGATAGATGAAACCAAAAGTAATGATATTATTATTATGATGGAAAAAAAAAAAAGAAATGGTAGTTGGAAAGTCCTCGATGCAATGACTCCAATTGTGGATCAACAAAATTTGATTGTGGCCTATTCTTCTTAAAATAAAAGGTCTGAATTTATTTCTTACCTGTTTTGGTTGAGTCACTTTCTCAAGGTGTTATGGGATATGGAAGATTCATATTGCTTTTATTATCTTTTAGTTCAATGACTGTCTTTTCACTGGCTTCAATTATATAGCCTTTTTTTTTTTATTTAATTTTCTAAGCTTATTATTAAGAAAGAAAGCACAAAGGTTCTTCCTGGGATTTGTTTCCTTCAACACCTTACCACTTAATTCTTGCCTAACCTCAATGTTATTATCATTACATCTACCCACATCCAATAAGACACTTTCCTTCTCACCTCTCTACCGCCATGTTTCAGACAATTACAGGGGTGTCAATCCCTCCCCCTGCTCATTTTGCCATCATGAACCTTTCATCCAATGCCCTTCCCCTTAGCTGTTCTAATGAGGATTTTTCCCAACACTTATATTAGTTTACTTGGTGGTTTATTAGTTACACTGAATTGTCATGTTTTAATTTTTATTCATTTATTTCTCTGACCTGCAAAATTTTCAGAGCAATGGATATCTTGGTGGCATTGTTCCAAAACTTAGTTGAGCATACAGATTGGTCAATGGCACAAGCCTGCACAGATTCATATAACTAGACTCTAAATAAGTGGCATGGCTGGCTTGCTAGTTCAAGCTTTACTGTAATGTTCTTTTGCTGCTCTTTTTTTTTTCTCCCTTATAATCTTGAATTTTCTTCACTGAAACAAAACCGTTTTATTGAAAAATCTTGTCCCATTGACCTAAGTTTGTAAAATGTCATATTCTAGATCATAAAATAGCTGTCGTAGGAAGTGCATTAAGTTTACTACTTTGGCCGTGGTTTAATCCATTTGATACAATATTTCCTCGGGATCCCATGAATATTTGATACTTTAATATACTGTTCTGGGTTAAGTCTCAGTGATGAATCCAGAAATTTTCTTTAGTGGGGCCAGAAATTTTAAAAATGATATAATTTCATGATAAAAAATGTAAAGTATTTAAGTTTGTGCAGATTATGACTGTTTTTTACATATTTTCATACTTCTAAAACATTGTACAGTTTTTTTATTGTCAATATCAAAATTAATTTCAAAAGTAAATAAATAAAATGTTGTTTAAATCAAAAAAACTTATTGTGTTCGGGGCAATTATCCTCCAGGTCATTTATTCTCATAATCCTCCATTACAAAGATACCAGCTTATTGTTATGGTTTTAAAAGTACCTTAGGAACTAAAAGTTTTTACACGCAGAGTGAGTCTCATTATCAGAAGTTTCTTGATGAATGGTTCTTGCCTTCTCACTCCTATGTTTCTTCAGTTGTCATCCACTCCAATAACATGACTTTAATCATGCACTGCAATTTAATTGTTTTTGTTTGCTGGTGTTCAATCTTTGAATAAGCACAATTTTGCCTGGTTAGAAATAACTTGTTGAACCATAGTTTCGCATCTGATTAATTTATTATTATAAAAACACATTATTGATTTGCTTGTACTTCAATTTTATTTTAGTTTGGATTGTGAGGTTTCATTTATTATTATAAAAACACATTATTGATTTGCTTGTACTTCAATTTTATTTTAGTTTGGATTGTAAGGTTTCCCTTGTTTTTACTTTAAAAAACTGATTATATTTTCTCTGTTTAAAATTAAGCAAATTTTATTTGTTTGTTTGTCAACTTTTACATGAAATGTTTAAATTTCTTTTTTATTATTCAAAAAAGTTCATATATTAAATTGGTTAAAATAGGTTAAAATTTTTTCACTTAGTAAATAAAACATTATATTTCTTCCAAAATAAAAGAAATATTTCAATCCTTGTCTTTAATTCCTAATCTCATCAATAAAATCCCTCTATTTTTATTGAAATTTAATTAAATTTCTGACTTCTGAACTCTTAAATTTTTGTTGTATTTTCAATTTCTTTGTAAATCACATATATAGTTAAAAAAAAAAAGGTTTGTTTGGCAGTGGAGAAGAAAATGACGAAAAAATGATGGATGTTTTTATTGTTTGGTACGGGAGAAAAAGGAAAGAAAATTGAGTTTTCTTTCCATTTTTTTAGTTGAATACAAAGTGATGAAAGAAAATAAATTTTTATCTTGAAAGACAAAGTAAAATTCCTACAAATTAAATAGGGATGGTTAATAGTTAAGAGATATAATAAAGGTAAAAAAAAAAAAAAAGTAAAATACCCTGATTTGTAATTTAAGTTGAAACCTAATTTTTCTTTTTCATTGTTATTTCATTGGCTTTGTTCATTGGACCACCACTCTTCTTTTCATCACCACCTCACGTCACTTTCTATTGTTGTCAGTTGAATTGCTATTGTTGTAACATCAACCTTGCACTGCTACCCCATTCTTGTTGTAAAAAAACACATGTAAGTTCTTGGTAATTGTTAAATATTTGTTGAGACAATAATAAAGCATAAAAGAAATAAAATTAATTTTATATGTAAAAAGTCAGGACAGACTTCTTACTATATTTATATATGAAGAAAAAGGACATAATAAATATAAAATAAATAAATAAAAGTAAAATTACAACACCTTTCCTGGATAGTGGATCAAGCTTGCTAATAATATTCATGAAGGAAGAATGTTCAAGAGTTTTGTGAAGATATTAGCAAGTTGATCATGTAATCTAAATAGAAAGAAATAAAAGATATTATTGAATTTTGTCTTGATAAAGATCACAATCAATGTTAATGTTTTGTTTTTTTTATGAAATGTAAGATTATAAGTTATGTGACGAGGGACTTGATTGTCACAATACAAGATATCAGGAAAAACTAAGAATGTAAATCTTGCAAAAGATAATATTGTAACTCACAAGCGGTAATGATAAGAGTATGATATTCTGCTTTTGAGAAAAAACGAGATACAACTTTGCTTTTTGGACTTTCACTGAGATAAGAGAGGTTCTAAAAAATATGTAGTAAACGGTGATAGATTTTCGAATTTGAGGACATGATGACCAATTTGAATCACTGAAACTTTTAAATTGTTTTTCTGCACTAGAGACGAAGAAGAAGAAACGCTAGACAACGATGAGCAGTAAGAACTTAATATACTAACTAAAAAGATGGACAACAAAACTAATATCAGTTTAAGTATTGGTAAGATCTACCTATGAGTTGGTGATAAGAATCAAGATCCTACATAGGAATATCATATTCATAGAAAATTTTGATGTCTTTAGATATGGGTGCAGAACATAGTTTTCTAACAGACATTCTCGTATCAGTCAGGATGTCAAGTGCATACTTTCTCTAACAAAGATGAATTCTTTCTTTAGTTCTAGCATTTTCAAAACCAAGAAAGTACTTCAGTTCATCAAAATTCTTAATTTTTGAAAGTGTTGTCCAAACATGATTTGATTTACTTGATATCAATCAAGAATTTTCTTGCAAGAATAACATCATCCACATGTACTAAAAAAACTGTTAAATACCAACAGTCCTTTTAACGAAGAGAAAGTGATCAAATTTTGATTGAATAAATCCAATGGAGATAAGAAAATAGGATAGTTTAGAATACCAGTGCTTGTTGGCTTGCTTAAGACCTTAGAATGATTTAGTTAGTTTACAAACATGGTTTAGTTGAGTGAGAAGAGGCCTAGAAGGAGGAAGCATGTAAACATCTTCTTCCAAATCTCCTCTACGTAGAAAGGTATTGTCACATCTAATTGATGTATGTGCCACTGATTCATAACAATAAGAGCAAGCACAAGCACACGTCTTATGGTGGTCAACTTGACAACGGTAAAAAAGTATTCAAATAATTGATTCCTTCAACTTGAATGTAATTATTCACAACAAGACTAGCCTTGTACCTGTCCATTGATCCATCATCTCTATATTTAATTTTATATACCCACTTATATAGTCTATAGGTTTCTTGTCATGTGGCAGGGTACTTTAATGCCAAGTCTGGTTGGTTTGGAGGGCTTTAATCTCCCTTTCCATAGCAGCAATCCATTTTTTATGTTCAGAAGCCTCTTCATAATCTTGAAGCTCATTTTGTGATAAAAAATTAATGTATAATGTAGGTGTTTATCAGACAGTTTTGTATATGACAAAACATATAAAATAGGATGATTAACTTTACCTTTGTGCATAATTCTCAAGACTAACAAAACTGTTAATCTTGTGATGATAATCAAGCAAAAGAAATTTTGAGCTCTTCCCACCCCTACTTTCTTCTTAAAGAAATATTTACATTGTAGGTATGTTTTGATCATCTTCTATAAAATCTTGCAGTTGACTATTACTGTCCTGGAGGTTTCTTTGTTTTTGTTGTACTCTATTTCCTTTTCCTGATTTCCTTGACTATCTTTTATAGTTTTCAAAAGGAAAGTAGAATTTGGTTGATCGCTGAGATAATAGAGTTATCATCTGAGTGGCATGTAGAATTCTTATATGGAAAAATAGATTTATATAAAACTATATTTCTACTGATAAATATTTCTCTACTTTTAAGATCTAAAAGAACATAATCTTTAATCCCATTTTCGTATCCAAGGAAAATACACATTTTTGCTCGTGGATCAAGCTTAGTTCTCTGATTTTCAAAAGTGGAAGCAAAACACAAAGAGCCAAATACTTTTAAATTCAAATATGCGGGAAGAAAATCATACAACATTTTGTATGTAGTTATAGAAAGAAGTCTATTAATTATATGCACAACATGAGAAAAAACATAAGACCAATATATTTTAGACAAATTAGATTGTAAAATTAAACTATTAGTAATATTTAATAAGTTTTGATGTTTATGCCCTAAAACAAAATTCTATTGAGGAGTTTTAACAGTTTTAACACATGATCTCTGATGCACAATACCATATCTGTTATACAATTCATCATAGTCAAACTCTTTTCCATTATCTGTTATAACAACTTTCATATGAGGATTAAATCGGTTTTTAACATATACAATAAAATTAGATAAAAGAGATATGTTTCACATTTAAAAGCTCTTAAAATATCAGATTCACTTTGTTGGAAAAACAATCTATGTTACTAAGACAATCTATGTTGCTTTGCAAAATGACATGTATCACATACAAATCTACAAGTACAAGCACAACGTATATAAAGAAACTTGGTGTATATTTGCTCAACAATTCTATTGGAAATATGTCCTAACCTATAATGCTAAACATCTATTTCAGTGTTTTTACATATAAAATTAGTAAAGACATATGTAAAATTCTGAAGATAGTACAATCCTGTATCCAAATTAGCTTAACCAATCCTCTAGACTGTAGCATTATTCTGTATTTGACAAACCTTAGAAGAAAAAACTAGTTTACAATTCATATCATCAATTAACCTTTGCACAAATATCAAATTAAGTATGTATAACACATTAAAGATGATAAAAAGTTTAGAAAATTTAACTGTGCCAATATATTCAGCTATAACAAAAGTGTCATTAGGTAGTTTTATTTTAATCAGTTTTATCTTGTGCAAAATAATAAATTGAATTTTATCACATGTGACTTGGTTAGTAGCTCCCATGTCAAGTATCCTGCAGAGGTATCCACCTGATGCCTTTGTAATTGATTGATACTACGATTGGAATCTTGCAAGAGATTTAACAACTTCTGAATTTGTTCAGGAGTAAAAGGATTGTACTCATTAGCTTGTCTAAACTCTTGAGTTTTCTCTTTTATAGATCTATCCCGAAAAATAAGATACAAATTTGCTCGTTTTTTCTTGTCTAAATAGTTTCTTAAAGAATAATCTTACCTCTGTTTAAACCAAGGTGGATATCCTTGTTTGGAATAACACTCATCAATAGTGTGATTCATCTTGTGATAATAAGCACATTGCTTTCCCTCAGTAGTATTTCGTCCTTTGCCTCTATGGTTGTGAATTTTTCATCTTCTTCCATGTCCTTGAGCTTCCCAATTCGATGATATTTGTGAAAGTCTCATAAACAATATTCTTAGTTAATTTCCTTTCTTGTTGTATGACCAAGAGAAACACCTTGTTGATATTTGAAAGTGATTTTATTAAAAGCACTTGAGTGTTCACCTTGAAAATATAAATATCGCTTAACCCTTCCAAGAAACATAAAACACACTATGATTCTCTGTATTTCACAATGATCTTAGACAATGCATAAGTAAATGGTATATCACATCTACAAATTGGAACGGATCTCAAAGATTTGAGTTATTCCCATAGAGTCTGTTTCTCCTGCAAGAGTTGCTCTTAACCTTACTCCTGCATAATTAAGAATGTGAATGCCTTAGAGAAAAGTTAGGGAAGAACTTCAAATATTTGTAAACCTGTGTAAAAATCCTTTCTCTCTATTTCACATAATGTATCTCTTGTAGTAGTTCATAGATTTTAAAGTAATCACCTTTCAAAAATATTTCTTTTATGTAGACAACACTTTCATCAATTTATTGTTAGTATAAAAAGAATATTATAGAGGATCTAAGTATCCATGAAAATGGACCACAAATAATATAGGATGAATTCTTCCTGCACCTCCATGATCTCGTCCTGCACCTCCATAGAATTTCGAATTTCAAAAATACCCTTATTGAAATGACGAAACAAGGCATGTGTGGACATCATCCGGTTTGCAATTTTGTAACCAGATATAGATCATTTGGATTTTTTTGAAACCTATAGCCTGACCAGCATGAGCATCACCACAATCACCTCTGAGAATTGATGCGAGGTTTTAGAATTTGGCAAGAAAAAATGTAGAGACTATTCATTTGCCTTAATTAAATTAATTTAGTTAACGTTTTGAAAAATTATATAAACCAGATGGGGTGTCATCCGGTTTACATTCTATTTGGAAATGTAAACCGGACGACACCCCATCCGGTTTATATAATTTCTCCAAACTTAAACCAGATGAGGTATCATCCGGTTTACATTTCCAAATAGAATATAAACCAGATGACACTCTATCCGGTTTATATAATTTTTTCACAATGAAGGGGGAGGATATTGTTTGGTTTTGTAATATTAGACTAAGGGTATAATAGACTATTTAAGTCTAGTATAGAGGTGCAGGACGAGATCATGGAGGTGCAAGAAGAATTTATCTAATATAGGCCCAATATGTATACTCACTTTTAGTGGGCTCAACGATTCTGTGAAGGATAACTAATAATTTGTTAAGATCTTCATAACCCAAAATGAAATCAAATATTTCAAGTAACTAATGTTCAAATACTGATTTAAATCCTTGAATAATGTGTTAGATGCAGTAAGTTAAATATTGGAATATCGTTACATAATTTGAATTTTGGTATCAGAATCAGTTGTTTTTCCAAGACAAGCGAATGAATAAATAGAAAAAGCTCATCATGAGATACGTATTTGAAGTAGTGAACGATCAAAAACCTCGGTGACTAGAATTAAAAATAAAAACAATAATTTATTTTATTATTCAAACATATTTTTTAAAGAAAATATTTACATCACAATATTAGTTTCACAAAACTAATATAATTTTGAAAGTAACTATGTAAATAAAATAATTTCTTGTAAAATTTTATTAATATTAGTTTATATGATAATATATATCATTTTTTTATAGTCATAGTGACACAAAATTAAATTATATTATTTATTAGCATATTAAATACAATAATGATAATATAAATATTTCTAAGATATTAAGTATGATTTTAAAATTTTATATAGTATTTTATAATATAAAAATAGTTATAGAAATAAAATAGAAAGTTGTATAATTGTTTAAAATTATTTATTTATAATAATTTCATACTTTATAAACAAAACTAAATTAGTAGTCAATTTTTCAAAAACTTTATGTAATTCTAATGAAAAATTATCTTTTAAACATAATTTGTATTATATTAGATATTATTTGGCTTTTCATCTTGCATGCATTAAATATTGAATATGGTTATAGATCATTATTATATAACGATATTATGCTATCCCCTTATATTTTCTTATCTAAATTAGCATTTCTTAAGTATCTTTGAAACTTGATTGCATAAGATCATTAGGTATTTTCAAATTCACTTAAAAATCCTTTACTTTGAGTGTGTTAACATTCCCAAAACTATATATACTTATTTCAATCGAAATTAAATTAAATTATGTAGAAATTCATAGCTAATATGACAAATAACACTATCCTCCATATCTTTGATATCATTTCCTAAGGCTTTTGTTTAGAAAAGATAATGGATTTGAGATAAAAATGTATAGAAAGTTTGATTGTTTGGTTTAAGGGAGTGAAAATAAAAAATAAAAAAAAAATTATAAAAGTTTGTGAATGATGTGATAGGTGTGATTAATAAAATATTCTTTTAATAAATAAAATTATAGTTAAAATTAATTTAAGATTAAATATAATTAATTTATTGGATATTATTTATAAAATATTATTATTTTAATTGATGAAATTATAAAATATCAATATTTTAAAATTAAAATTAAAATAAAAAATTAAATTATTATTGTTAATAATAATAATTTCATAAATTTATTTTAATTATTATCATAATTTTAATTTTAGTATTAATAATTTTATATTATTTTACAATTTTATTATTTTTGTTATTATAATTATTATTTATGATTTATTATTATTTGTATTTTTTAATATTAATATTATTGATATTTTATTTTTATAATTATGTTATCTTTATCATTTTTAAATAATTTTTCTTTAAAAATCTACTTACTATAACTTTCTCTTTTAATTTTTAAATGAAAAGAATCTCAAACTAAAGTGACTATACCCTAGTAGCTTATTGAAGCAAACTCTTTTAAATTTATTCATATAATTAAATTTCATAATCACATTAACAGAATGAAATAAAATTTTGATTATATGAATATTTAATTTAGTTATCTAATCAAATGGACCCTCATTCACTCCACCACCATGATTTAGAAAAAGCAAAAGTAATGATATTATTACTATGGTAGTTGGAAAGTCCGAAGGATTCTGGTTTGTCTGTTTTTTGTAGCAGGGTAAAAAGAAAAGAAAGTGAAAGAGAAGAAAAATGAAGTTAATAGTTTTGTATTTATTTTTGTTGAGGTTGAGGAAAGTGACAAATGGCATAGGATTATGGTTTTGAACCCGTCATTGTGGGAGTTGAACTAAAAACAGGTATAATGAGATTTATGCCAAATTTAGGACATGGAGATGAAAATTACAACGTAACATGTATGGCCTCCCATCAAAAAACATGTTGAGTTACTGGTTTTGATTTGCCTGGCCACCATTAGGGGGCGGTAGATCAAAATCAGGTGCTTTCATTTTACACTTTTGAGTTTTTCCAACCTGAAGTCTCTCTCTTCTTCGGTTGGATGCTCCATTCATAACATCCAATCAAGAACACCAAAAACTTCCAAAACATTTTTCCCCATGTCTTGGAACATTCCATTTCTTTAGGATTGATTCAAACAAACATTTTTCCCGGAGGTCATCAGGTAGGTACCTTCAGATATTTGTTGATGCCAAATGATTAGACGGTAAAAAGATTCCGTTTTTGGTTTCAGAAATTTGTAGCTGGTTCCATTGAAGATTGGAAGAAGTTTAACAGATTTTGAGGTGCAAAGATAGATAAAAAAGGTCCAATAATGGCGTCAGGTGCAGTGAAAGGACAGGTTAAAGGCCAGGTTAAAGGCCTCCTCAAAGGACTCAGATACATATCCCAAATATTTGGTAACCACATTCTTCTTCTCTCCTATCATCATCATTATCAGACTCCATTTTCATTACCATTGAATTGCAGATGAAGAAGATGAGAAGCAGATAGAGATTGGGTTTCCAACAGATGTAAAGCATTTGGCACACATCGGGGCTGAAAACGCCAAAGCAAGTCAACCAAGCTGGGTACATTCTCCTTTCTCTGCTTCAATTCCAAACCAACAATAATCTCCAACGTAAAACTCCATTAATTAACGTGAAATTCTGCAGCTAACTGAGTTCAAAGACTCATCAGAAGCTTCATCTGGAACCGTGGTAAACCCCGTGAAGGCCACACCTGAAGGTTGGATCTTTAACAATTTCATATTATATATAGTATTATTGTTGTAATGGGTAAGTGATGGCACGATGACAATGGCGATGATGCAGATACTAATAGTGATGCTAATAGCAAAAGTGAGGGGAAGCGAAGCCGAAAGTCAAGGCCTCGCTCTACTGAGAACCAGTCCTCTCCCAGCCGAGAGAGCTCGACGGAGGGATCGAAGCCGAGCCGCCGACACCACTCGGAATCTTCTAGAAAGACGAACCGTCACTCATCGGAAGAAGAGAAGCCGCCGACATCATCTGGGTCGAAACATTCGAGCCGCAGGAAGTCGAAGGAGGAGAAGGAGGGTGGGTCGGTTCGGAGGGCGTCGGAGGAGAAAGAAGGTTCGTCTCGGAGGGCAGGACGAGGACGAAGACAGTCGAAGGGGGATTCCTTAACTGAATTCTCCTTCTCAGAGTCTGGGACTCAGTAGAAACACAGAGAGAAAGCGTGACAGTGAAAGACAATGAGACAGTGTGACATCTTCCCTAATAGTGTGGACCAGCAGCAGATTCAGTTTAGAGAGAGATTTCAGGGGGCAGAAATTAATTATCTTCCATTATCAATTACCACATACCTAAAACCTATACATACTACGTATATAACCAATCCTGCTTGGTGTTCTGACCACTTCAAACCCTTCACAATTCAATGTCAACTTTTTATCTTTCTTTTCTTCAGTTCCTCCTTTTTTTTGTAATAGTGTCACTGGCTATTTTGGATCCTCTGGATTCAATTGTTACCAAAACATGTAACAATTTTTTAAATTGGTATAAAGTGCACCCTATCGACGGAAGTAATTTGCATGATAGGAATTGATTTTCAGTGCTGTCAATTGGTATGTATATGAACTTTTGAACCTAAAAACCATTGCAAGATAAATGACTTGACAAAATCTATTTTATAAACATTCATATCCAAACACTGACCAAATAACACAGATATACTACTCAGAACAAAGTTGTACACAACTACAAACAGATGAAAACCGCAAAAAGGCAGAATTAATACTATGTTTCCAGGAGGAAACGTCATATGTGGTACAAATTTTTTGTTTTTCAGCACAAACACAAGTAAAGCTAATGCCCCAAAACATTATGTGGCTCGAAGTTCTCCTTGTTAGAGATTTTGAAAACGGAATCCTTGTCACTTGTCTTGGCAGGAGAAAACTCGAAAGTTTCATCAGATATCTTTTTTGTAGGAACTGGAGCTCCAATGTGCTGGGACAACTCTCTTTGGTTGCCACAAAGAGTGAATATGTTTTGAATTCTCAGTAGTCTGGAAGGCCCAAGATCCTTGTCATCCACATGGATATCCTCTTTCTGTGGACTTGGGTTCGACAGATTTAATGTTGCCAAGGAGCCTGCAGCACTTGGCTTTTCAACACTACATACCTTGGTTTCCTCTATCACTTCTTTCTCCACTTCCTCATCACCCCCTTTGTCTTCATCTCCTTCTCCCTCTTCCTCATATACTGTACTAAGACATACCCTTTGGCCAAAGTTGGGTGCAAAAATAGGAGCATCATCTTTTCCACCATTCAAAGTATTTGGAGGACAAGGTTGGTTTGAAAAGTCCTGCTTGACATTGTAATCAGTCCTACACATAACTCCTCCAACAATGTTCACTTCACGGCCAAGGGGTTCTTGGTCGTCCATGTCCAAATCCATTGACTTCACCATTCCGGGATCTTCCTCACTTTTGTAAACTCGCAATAGCCTTCTCATAAACCCACTTGATTCCATGTCTTTTGACTCATTTTCGTCACTATTCCCCCCTTGCCTTGAACAAGATAGCTGCAACTCAATTTCTTCCAATCTCCTTCTCAGAGTTTCAACTTCCTCCTGCTGCTGCAGTATCCTCTCTTCCATTCTCTTCCTCTCCAATTCAACAAACTCGTTGGTCATTCTTTGGCACTCCGCCAACTTCTTTTCCAACTCTTGTCTTAGAACCCGAGTTCGTTCATTTACCTTCAGGTTAATTTCCTCCTCACTTGGCGGAGTTCCTTTTCCTTCTACAAGGTTCAATTTACTTCTTAATGCAGCAATTTCTTCTTCTTTCTTCAAAAGCTTTTTGTGCGCTTCGTTACGCTCTTTCTCTCTTTGCTTGTTTTCCATTTGCAGCTTCAAGATAAATTCATCCATTGCAGCAATTCTAGATCCCAAAATCACAGCAGATGAGGATTCCTCATCCTTGACTGGAGTATGAGGACCACGGACTATGCATTTTGCTTTTGCCCCATATTCAAGTGTAGAGATTGTCTTGTGTATCTCCTTAGGATCGGGACTTGCACACAGTATCATTAGAATTTTTGACTTGTCATCTTCAAAGGAATCCTTAAAAAGGAAAAGTAGAAGAAATACTCGCATTGCATCAATAAAACTTCAAATAACAGAACATGGATCAACATTTGACTGAATTAGAAATAACGACAATGATATTTACCTGCAGAAGCATGGTAAGTTTGCTGTCCCTAAATGGTACATGCGAATCGCCATTTGCGATGGACTCCACTACTCTTTTCAGCGCTATATTTCCTTGATTGATTTTTGCTGTCTAAAATTTCATCGACAGTAGAATAATCAGCAGAGAACTAAATGATTCAGAAGAGAAAATCAAAATGGCAAAAAGTTTACCTGCATTTTGGCCTCAAATCCAGTTTGACCAGCTTGTTCAATATTTTCTGATCCTGCCATGTCTACGAGCATTAGCCGCCCTCCCACAGTTGGTACATCAAGGATTACCTGATCAGAATAGAAGATATGTAATCAATTGCCAAAAAAAAAAAAGTTGCTTAAAAAATTTAATCAGAGCCCTCCTCCATCAAAGTGATCATACCATGCAGTGACTTCTGGAACTTCTATCATTACAAAGTGTGCTTTTAACAATCCTCCGCTTCTCCACTTTCTGAATTTCTTTTGATATCTTCCCAGCTTCATTTCCAGATATATAGGTAGCATTCTTAGCCTTTTTCCCCATCACTTCAAGTTTCACCTACAAGTACAAAAGCAAAAGAAAGAAAGGACCCCGTCCATATGTCAATGACAGACAATCAAATGAAAGAGCAACTGTTCAGCTAATACTTCCAAAACTAGCATCTGTCAATGACAGAATTTTATTTTGGAAAACAAAATCGATAGATGTTTCATTATGCAGATAATGACCATGATATCTAAGAGAAAAATGCCACTCGTTTAACGAGTTCCAATACGAAATTAAATTCCATTAGGCAATCAACTCACTTACGCTCTTCCGATACAAGCATTGAAAGAGAACATATAAAAAATGTAACAAATTTAGATAACGTGTTTTTCCAGTCTAGATTGATCTTTTTTTCGCAGAGAAAGAACACCAACAAGGGAAATGTTCTCTAAAGTAAGAAATGCCTCACAAGCTCTTCTCTAAAGAGTAGCACACACAGACACAGCCCAGCAAAAATTGAGAACAAAATGTTCCATAAAAATAAATATTTAGCCAGCCAATTTCGTACAAGCTATGAAAATAAGTAACAACATGAAAATTTCATGAGTATACAATGAAAGCAACCGAACTAGATATCCTAAAAGACAAGTCACAGTTCTCAGATAAAATCTGGAGCACAGAAACCTGCAGACACGAGCCATAAAAGTGATGAAGTAACATAGATTATATTACCTTTGAAGCACTACCCCCCTTAGGCCAGCCAAATCCAAACCCTCCTCCCCCACCTCCTCCATTGGTGGACAACAGATCATAAATCTCCTCATTGTAAATCTCCAAAACAGTGACTTGAACAAAAGTCCCCAACCCGAGATGCTCTTCTCTTGAATCACCGGAAGAATCTCCATCTGCATTATCCCCATCTCCAAGAATGTCCCTAAGAGACCTATACACAATCCCTGCCAGCTTTGAGCACCCAAACATGGTGTGACTCTTCCCAGAACCAGTTGGTCCATACATCATGATGGTGCACTTGTCCCCTAGCTTAACCCCATTGATCCTTGACTGCACAAATTTCTTATAGAACACATCCAGGTCCTCTTCTTCAGACACAGAAACCCCATCAAGGGTGAAGTCCCGGTACCCAAAATCGGCTCGAACCCGGATAGAACTCGAGTTGGAACTGGTTTGAAGAACAGATAAAGGCTTATCCTTTCGATCTGGGTAGTCACGGATTCTGGCAATTACTTCAATTGGGTGTTCAGGAGGGGGTTCCTTGTTTGCAGCAGAATTGGGGTTGGGAGAAGGGTGTATTTGTGGAGTTGATTTGGGGCCATAGAAGTTGAGACGGTGCTTGGACTGTGGAGTCTTCATCTGGGTGGGGTGGTTTTGTTTGGAAGAAGGGGTTGGAGCCATAGTGGAAAATTTGAATGTGAGAAGTTAAAACCCAGAAAGAATTGAGAAGAAAGATTGAATTGACCTCTCGGGTTGAATCTGCGATCCAATTTTGTCACATAAACCAGAAAGAATACCGCAAGAAGATGTAGAATATTGAAATGAAGAAAAGGAAATATTTGTTAGAGAGAAAGAAGAAATGATAGAGGGTTTTGAAATTTCAAACAAAATGTAGCCGTTACAGTGTCCAACGTCTCTATGTGTTTAAATTTATCTTTTTTTTCACGAGACAATGAAAATGACCCAAAGTGATTTTCTTAAAGGACAGTAACTCACAGTCCAAATAAAATTTAGGACGCGGATCTTCTTTATTTTGCATTTACTATTTTATCGCAGATTTTTTTAAACTATTAATATAAAAAATATATCATTTGACAATATTAGCTAGTTTCTTCTTTTAATTAGACAACTTTATATTTTAATAAATAAAAAATAATTTATTTCCTTATTAAATAAATAATTAAATAAATTTTATTATTTCAAAATAATGAAATAACTTATCTTTTTAAAAATAATAGTTATATAATTTTTTAATGTTATTTGTATAAAATTATATATATATATATATATATATATA
>Ga0209700_104235_pt1 | contig 26229 bp, 12 predicted proteins | sample SiratroredBW_FD_187528 | JGI IMG/M metagenome (GOLD analysis project Ga0209700, IMG submission 187528) | Root nodule microbial communities of legume samples collected from California, USA - Siratro red BW (SPAdes) (version 2) | ecosystem: Host-associated > Plants > Roots > Nodule | place: USA... | reverse complement strand
TATATATATATATATATATATATATATATATATATATATATATATATATATATATATATATATATGTATATATGTCTATATTCGTGTCATATTCATGTTCGAATTTTAATTTAAGTTATATATTTCCATACTTTAATCTTTTGTCTATACTGAAACAGTTCTATATATATATATATATATTCGTGTGATATTCATGTCCGAATCCGTATTTAAGTTATATATTTCCATACTTTAGCCTTTTGTCTATACTGGAACAGTTCCTAGTGTGACACATTTTGGCATTATGATGTGACACTACTAACCAAAGTTTTTCTTGGTTTAGGATATGAGTGAGTGGCCTGTGCTGAAGGCACTCCCATCATACGGTAGAGGAAGAGACGCAGCTGCTGGAAGGTACACCAGCTTCATATTTGGAACAAACCTCACTGATGTTATTGTCACAGGTATGCATGCATCAAACAATATTATCAACCCAGTAGTTAAGGTTGGTGAACCTTTTCATCAAACATCTGCTACGCATCAAAACTTTGAATTCTAGTTCCCAAAGTTTACTAACTCTCATTCAATGCCTTATTTTTCTTTTTTCTTTATTGGTCTTCTGTGTTATGGTCAATGATGTATTGTGTGACGTGTGTGGTGATTACTTAAACAGAAAATATTTTTAATATCAATTTCACATTACTAAAAATATTGTAAAATTGATATTATTGTAGGTATTGCGTTGAAAATAAATGTATTTAATATATATTGAAAATAAAGAAGTAGTTTAAGATTAATTGGTTGATAGATAATTATTTTTGTATATAAAAATGAAATTATGAGAACAAATTGTGGTGTGAAAGGGGACAATGGCACCATTGATGGTCAAGGAGCATTTTGGTGGCATCAATTTCACAAGAAAACATTAAACTACACTCGCCCGTACCTGATTGAATTAATGTTCTCCGATAATATTCAAATCTCCAATCTAACGCTCCTAAATTCTCCATCATGGAATGTTCATCCGGTTTATAGCAGGTAATCTTTTCCCTCCAAATGTTGTTGCCAATAGAATGAGTAAATATTATGTTTTCTAATACATTTATTTATTATAAATTTAAGTTTATTAATGAATAATTATCTGACATAGTAAAATACTTGCAATAACAAATATACAGCAATATTATTGTGAAAGGCCTCACCATCATGGCTTCTCTCCCATCTCCAAACACTGATGGCATAAACCCAGGTATGCAGCTTAAGATTTGGTGACTAATGTATATATAGAGAACACACAAAGTAAAAATGTAAAAACAATACGAAATTAATTTGGTGATTTATTATTATTGTATGATTATGATTAATTTTTTTAACCTTATTCATGTTCTTGCTTTATATTTCACTTGCAATAATACATGTTACTTAAATTTTATCTTATTTTTATATGTGCTATTAATTTCAATTTATTTTCATTTATACATTTGAATTATATTATATTTCAAATGTATGTTAAAATTACCCTGTTTTGGCTAATATTAAATTTAAGAAAAATTTATAAATAAAAATAGATTGAAAATAATAGGGACTGGTTTCATCATTAATAATAAATATTTTACTTCATTAGATAAAATAAAATGAAAAATGTAAAAAAAAAATCATTTATGTGAAAAGAAACGACATTTCTATATTGATACGCTAGTTTAAATTTTAAAGTTAAATTCAAAATTATATTGTCTTCCATGATTAGTATAATATTAAAACTCAATTTATCCAAAAAGAATTATTAAACTTTATATGGTGTCAAGTTTTAGAATTTAAGCCAAATATATACTTAAAGTGGGAAAAGCAATGTATTTTAACAAGAAAGAAAGAAAATCTCCTTAAAATATGTTGCATAATAGTGAGAATTCAAAATTACTATCTCTCTATTACTAGGTTTTTTGGAAATTTTGCCTTCCTCCTTTTTGCATTATTTTCCCTATAATTTCTTTCAATCACACTAATTAAATTCTTAACAAAATCACTCCTGAATATAGAGATGCAATAATTATAAACAATGCAAAAGGAGAATATATAGAATTTCAGTAGTTTTAAGAGTAGGTGTAAATTATAACCAAAGTCATCATCAATAACTAACTAACTCAACAATTTATATATTTCTTACTTTGATAATGTGGTTACAAAAAGTCTTTGTATATAGAACTTCATCTTCTTTGTTTCACTTGTTATTTTGGCCATAGACTCATGCACAAATATAAAAATTGAAGACTGCTACATAGTTTCTGGAGATGACTGTGTGGCAGTGAAAAGTGGGTGGGATGAGTATGGCATAAAGTTTGCATGGCCAACAAAGCACTTGGTGGTGAGAAGGCTAACATGCATTTCCCCAAAAAGTGCAGCCATTGCCTTAGGAAGTGAGATGTCAGGTGGAATCCAAGATGTGAGAGCTGAAGACATCACAGCCATCCACACAGAATCAGGGGTCAGAATCAAGACTGCAGTAGGAAGAGGAGGGTATGTGAAGGACATATATGTTAGAAGAATGAACATGCACACCATGAAATGGGCCTTTTTGATGAATGGTAACTATGGTTCTTATGCTAAGTGCCACTATGATCCTAATGCCTTGCCCTTGATCAAAGGCATTAACTTTAGAGATGTGGTGACTCACAATGCCACCATTGCAGCTACCCTAGAAGGAATCTCTAATAACTCTTTCACTGGAATCTGCATGGCTAATGTCACCATTAACATCTCAGACAAAGCTACTAAACAGCCATGGACATGCACTGATGTTGAAGGGATCACTAGTGGGGTCACTCCTAAGCCATGCAACTCTTTACCTGATCAGGGGCCAGACAAAATCAGAGCATGTGATTTTCCACAAGAGATTTTGCCAATTGATATGTTAGAGCTTAAGAAGTGTAGTTATCACATTAAATATGCATGACAAATTTGTGTTAAGATGTATCATATAGTTCTTCATTTGAGTCTAGTCTTTCCCAGTCTTATCTAAAAATTATTGTTTGGATGAAATTTATAAAATATAATGATCATCATCAATTATCAACTTGTTTTTCTTGTTTGTAACAATAAATATTATCTAGGAAAGTCACTCTATTCACCCAAAATATTCATCAACATTGACATACATTTTGAAAAAAATAAAAATTATAAATTTATGAGATTATAAACATTGTAAATTTTTCTAGTATATCCTTCGATCTGACGATTTATAAACAAAATTATCTTTTTTATAATCTTCTTTTCAACAATTTTTAAATTAAAGAATTATTCATATATATAATCAAAAAATTTAATTTTCATTTAAATGCTCAACCACCTTAATATTTTTTATTCAAATTATCGTTAGCTTATTGTTTTTTATTTCTCAAATTGTATTAAATTAATTATCAAGAAAATAACTTTAAGTCTAACTCTAAGAGTGATCCGATAGTGCGGGTGATTCGATAAGTCCAACAATCTTGATTCTGATATCATATCAAGAAATAAATTTTAAGCCTAACCCAACCTTACAAAACCAGCTTATAAAATAAGATTTGCAGTCATTTATAAACTATTGAAATGTCTCATCTCTAATATACATAGGATCTCCAACATTAACATCATTATATACTAATTAACCACACCATACAAACATATATAAAATGAATACGAACATTAATTAAAAATTAAAAACTATATGTTACTTTTAATTAAAAAACAATAAATTACATTTTAAAATAAAAAACAAAAAAATTGATTAAAAATGCTGATTTAATATAACAATATATACTAAAAATGTTCCTAGAGCCGCGATTTAAAAAAATTTAAAAAAAACTAAAATTTACCAATAAACAAGATTTTTAAAACAAATTAAAGAAAAATAAAAACATATTTAACTGAAAAAATATTAAATAAATTATAATCATAATTCTAAACACGATTTTAATAAAAAAAATGTTTCAAAACCCCAACTAAGAAAAAATACTTTGAACTATTTATCCATATTTATAAAATTGCCTAATTCAATAATTATTAGAGTAAATTACACCATTTTTAAAAGAAACCTCCAAATGCCAAACTCTCATACTCCAAATGAAAGTCAATATTTTAATAGTATATATAAAACCAAATCTATAATAAAAACATAAAATGGTAGAGATAAAAACTTAGAAAGAAAAAATGTGTCTTAGGTAATGAAGGCATTGACATCTGGCTAAGTGCAACTGTAGCAAGAAATACTCCAGATAGTTGTTTGGTATTGCATGTGATGGAATGGAGTAGTTGTGATTCAAAACTTTCAACATCAATTATGTGCTTCTTAATGGTTATCTTTATGGTGATCTTTGTTGGCTTGTGATACTATTTGTTAGAGATTAATTGAAGGGATCAGAAAAATTCTGTGATGTGAATGAGTTTTCCAACCTCTATTCTAGTTACCAATCTCAATGAAACTTCACCAATATCACTTTTTAATGCAAGAAAATATTATTAGATTTTCTCAAATATTGTGTGCTTAAGATGTAGACTAATTAATATTTATCAGACATGAAATAAGTTTTTTAAAAGAATTAATAATAATAATAATAATAATTAATAAATATTTTAATGCTACATAAATAAAATACTTTCTTCGTGGAACTTTCTATATATATATATATATATATGACATTTAGGACTTTTGATATAAGATAATTTTTCAGATTTTTTAGAATATAAAATGAGAAATGTTTGTTTTTATATTTGATTTATGTTTTTAAAAACTGGTAAGTTTTTAACTTAGTTTTCCAAGAATGAGTTTTGCAAAGAGATGAGCATTTAAATTTTCAAAAACGGTGTTTACTTCAATAAAACATCATAACACTCTTATTAGATAATTTTATGTATAAATAAATAATTCTTTAATAAAAATATCATGTTACTTTTACTTTTTACAAAATTTTATGTAAATATTTCTAGTCAAATTTAGTGGGTCTTAAAAACCATGATTATCCAAATCCAAAATCTCCAGACATATATATATATATATATAAAAAAAAAAAAAAACTCATCTTTTTTAAACATCTCCTTAAGGCTTTAGCCATTAATATTTTTTTAATTAGTTGCTCATATATTTATAATGCATGAAGTATTGATTAAAAGTAGTTAAGGAAAATATTTAATGCATGGTTGAATTTTAAACACTAAATGAAAATGAAAACGCGTAAAAGTAACATACATGTTAATCAAATGACATCATTGGATGAAGACCTTCTTCAATGCCTAACGCCAACAATAAAATTTCAGGGTAAAAATTTTAAGAATTGTTCAAATACTTCTTTTTATAGTTTTTATAAAATTTATTAATATCTCACTCGTTTAATTACATTCTTCGCTGTTCAAAAAGAAATTAATATCTCACTAGTAAAAAGGAAAAAAAATATATATTTGAAAATTGTATAATTTTAAAGCATACATATTAATTTAAAATTACCTCTTTATTCTTGATTAATATTTCAACAAAGTGAATTTTCCACACCAATAAATATATTATGGAGTATTGATAATAATACTTCAAAATTAATCCTAAAGTTCGTATTTAAAGTGGTACAATCAGAAGATGTAATGAGAATTTGAATATTAAACCATTTAACTAAGTGTCATCGTCATATATTTACTTGAAGCTGGGAGAAAAATAATCCTCTTTTTGTTTTAATTTTTTTATTTAATTTTTAAAACTATAATATAATTTTTAAAAATAATTTGATGTTAAAAAAATGCTCTATTAAAAAATTATATTTTTTAATCATATTATGAATTATTTTGTAAATAATTAAGTATTTAGTTTTTTTCGCTGTCTTCTCAATTTATCCAAACATGCAAATGTAAACTATCTGTTTTCATTCTTTCTTTCTTATTTATGTTCTTCAAAACAAACTATACTTTTATTCTTGTTTTCCTTTTTTTCCCTGGTATTATTATTTTCTTTTTCTCAATTTTACTTTTCTTCCAAACATTATTCTTTTAGACACAAATAATTCATTGTCTAATCAAGACTAGTTTTTTTTTTTTTTTCATAAAATCAAACTAAAAAGTATTTTAATTTTGTGATGATTTCTGCTTCTATAAATGGGTCGGCAATAGTGGGGATTGGCGTTGTCTTAAAGGGAAAGAGAAGAAGACCCCAATAGAAAATGAAGTGAGAATTCCAATAAAATCATATTCAAATACCAAATATTTCGTAGTACATACCACACCAACCCAATATCCAACCATTCTAAACTTCTTCCTAAATTCACAAGGCATAATCATCACAACAAAACTACATTAATCTATCTTCATTGTCTTCGTATACATTAATCTATAAATTTTAAAAACAAGTTATGTAACATTTTGTACATGTATCATCTAGGATCACTACTTAAGGACATGTGTGCACAATAAGATTAAGAATACAAGTTCTAATGTTCCTTTCTCCTGAAGAGATTCCAACGAAACAAAACCTTCGAAGCAAATGGAAAGAAACAAAAAATCTACTCATGAATTTGGAGAAAACTGCACAACTCCTTTTTGAAGTTGCAACTGAGATTGAACCCTTGGACGCAACAAATAGAGTATCATTCTTTAGGTACATCATGGCTCCTCGAGATAACAAATAATCTTGGACATAGTACGTTTTTGTGTCTAGGAATGACAAAAACACCATTTAGTCATATTTATCAATTTATTTATCTAAGGGTTATTTTGGTTGGAAAAATGGATTTGAGAGGATATATTTAAAGGGATTTGAGTAGATTGTGTGTGGATGGTAGGGTTGTTTGGATTAATGGATAGATGGTAAGATTTGAAGGGATTTAAGGGGAATGGTAATGAAAGTTTAGGAATGATTTGATAAATGTTATAAATTTGTTTTAATTTTTTTAATTGATATATTTCTAAAATTATTAATTGACCCTTGTAGAATAAGATGTAAAAAAATTAAAATGAATTAAATTAAATTGACTTTAATATAAAAAGTATAAAAACTAAATAACTTAACTAGATATTTTTTAATAAGTTGATAATGATTTTATCTAACCCAACTTCTAAACATCCTTACTTTTTTGTTTTAATAATTTTATATTTAAAAGAAAATAAAATTATTTTTAAGATGAATAAAAAATATTTTAAATAACATCTTCTCCCCTCAATTTCATCATAAATATTGAATCAAATGAGAAAACAAAAATATATGTTTTCCTGATTTTCTTCAATTAAACATTAAATAAACATATTTTCGTCGATAAAAAAAAATAAAAAATAACATAACATGTATAATATACTTTTATTATTTCTTTTATAAAGTAAACAAGTTTTTATTAATTTAGTTATTTTAAGTCAATAATATAATTATGAATGGATAGATTATATTAAATATTGGTAGATTGAAGGGAGATTAATTATATTATAGCTCTTTTGAAAAAAAGAAAAGTATTATGAATGAAAATATATATATATATATATATATATATATATATATATATATATATATATATTATATAATAAGTATTCACTAATGCTAATAATAGTTTATTGTTTATAATTTATAACGTTTTTTATATTTTTTTAATTATTTTAGTATGAATTAATTTTTAAAGTGATGACCGATTTCTAAGGATATTTCTTAATTTCAATCTCATTTACTAGAACTATTTCGTAATTTTCGTCTTTCTAATTTATCCTCTCAAATTAAGTCAATCAAACACAATCCATCCATCACAATCTATTTTCTTTTATAATAAATCCATCTAAATTGGTTCAACCAAATATGCATTAAGGAAGAAAATAACTTTTGCTTATTTTGTTAAACAAGACCTAAACAATAATCATCCACCTTTTGAATTTTGAGAATTCATGAATGAACCTATGGACCATATCTAAACTTCCGCTATAAATACTTAGCATAGTTGCTCCACTCTTCACATATACCTCAAACAAATACCAAAGTGTCTTTTCTTAGGATGGAGCTCTTGTGGAAAACTCACATGAGGGTACAAGTGAGACCCCCTCTTTCCTCCTCTGTCATTCTAAGTTGCATTTTGGTTTCATATATGCAATTGTTTCCTGCATATACTTTTAGAGCTTATGCATGGAAAGCCCTTGACAAATATTATAGAACTACATGTATAGATATACCTTTATTTTCTGCATTTTTTTTCTAAGGGGTGCTTTGTTTTACAGGTGATTAGATTGGTTTGTGCTGTTCTTTTGGTGACACTGCTATGCTCAGAGGTAGCTGAGAGCAGAAAATCCAAAACTGTTGGCACTTCCTTCGAGTACCAAGCTATAAGTTGCAGGGCTTATAGTGCTTCATTGACGGATTATGGTGGTGTTGGAGATGGACAGACGTCAAATACAAAGGCCTTTAAGTCTGCAATCAGTCATCTGAGTAAGTATGCTTCTAAAGGGGGGGCACAGCTCTATGTTCCTGCTGGAAAATGGCTTACTGGGAGTTTTAGTCTTCCAAGCCATTTCACTCTCTATCTCAACAAAGATGCTGTTCTTCTTGCTTCTCAGGTATCTCTCTCATTTATGTTTATTCTTTGATGACCAAGTAATTCAATTTCTTGATTTGCAACAACTATAGTCCTGTTTCTCTTGCTGAGATCAGCTACATCGATTACTTGACACCATTAGTTTCAGTTAAAATCAAATCCTCACAAATATTGTTTATTATAAGACCCTTTTTGATAATTTCTTCCAATTTTCAATGTTTTTCTTAGTCTCCTTCTAAACCTTTTACACAAAAAATCTCTATACTTTCTATAAGTCGTTCTAATAGTCTTCTATTCACATGTCCAGATAATTTTAACTGATTTTCTGACTAAACCACAAATATCAGTTTCTTTGTATGTCCTCAAGGTGTTATATTGTTCCTCTATAGTGGAAAAAATTATTCTACTGATTCTGGTATTTGAACTACTGTTTTCTCACCCTGTTGTCTTCATCTTCCCTTTCTTGCATCTTTTGCTTCAAATCTCAAAAAGGAAAACCGACAATAAGTCAAGGAAGTGATGCTACTAAGCTTTCTTTAGGTGCATGGGAAAATAAATTACGTGAGTGGACTTCATTGATGGAAAACTAGTGAAACTAGTTTGTTATTTATCGCTGTCATAGTGTCATAGACTCATGACTTACTGATGAAATTGGAGATCTACCTTTTTAAAGGGATTCATCTGAGTTACAAATAAGGTAAAATGTTGGAAAAATGAAATTCAAACGTGTCACAAGGTTCCTCACTTTCTACTGTTACTGGAAAACTAGCTATCAAAGCAATGTTGTCAAGTAACTCGTGAAAGCAATTTACAAACTCCCAAACCTTTGATCAACTAAAAACTGTTCACAAACACACTTGATGACAAATGGTTCTATTGGAAAGGAACCTTCAATCCCCAAAATCAAGTCAATTTTCATCCCTGCACTTTTGGTTATTCTTCCTATAAACTAACTCTTAATGCCATAGTGTGGTCCAATACACTTTTTGTCTTTTTTCCATAGGGAACAGTTCGTAGTGTGGCACATTTTTAGCACTTTCATGTGTAACACCACTAACCAAAGTTTTTCTTTGTTTAATATTAGTTATTCATTAACATAACTTGGTGTAGGATATTAGTGAGTGGCCTGTGATTGAACCACTCCCATCGTACGGTAGAGGAAGAGATGCAGCAGCAGCAAGGTACACCAGCCTCATATTTGGAACAAACCTCACTGATGTTATTGTAACAGGTATGCAAAAAGTTGCATGCATGAAACAATTATCAAACTAGTAGTTAAGGGTTGGTGAACCTTTTCAGAAAACATGTGCCACGCATCTAAAGTTTGAATTCCAAGTTGCCAAAATTTCCTTGTTCTGATTCAATGTATTCCCATTAGGCTTTTTGCCCTCAAAAACAGTTTAGATTAGTTAATTGTTGAATGTAATATTCCTACTCAATGTATCTCTCAAGAGCTACTTTGAGTCAAATTAGACACAGTTATTTTCAGAACAGGCTGGTTAATCATACGTGACTAATGATCATGCTATAACCCTTAACCCTTTTTTGGTCCAATGAGATGATTTCTTAAATGCCAACAAAAAATATTTTCAATTTCATGTCATTTAAAAATTTTCTGTTAGTTCAATGTTATTAAAGTTGATGTCACTATTGGGGTGATAGGTGACAATGGCACCATAGATGGTCAAGGAGCATTTTGGTGGCAGAAATTTCACAAGAAACAGTTGAAGTACACTCGTCCATACTTGATTGAATTAATGTTCTCAGACAAGATTCAAATTTCCAATTTGACCCTCCTAAACTCTCCATCATGGAATGTTCATCCTGTTTATAGCAGGTGAGTTTGCCCTCTCACAAGGTCTTATTCAAGTTATAAATGGCTTCAAGATTACTCTAATAAGCCTTTTTACATATCTGAAATGTTGTTCCAATTTCAAGATTATGATAATCTTTTCAACACTATACAGCAATATTATTATTAAAGGCCTCACCATTATTGCTCCTGTCCCATCTCCAAACACTGATGGCATCAACCCAGGTGAGTATGTGAAGATTATTTGTTATATATATATGTATATGTATGTATGTATAATTTAGTTATTTATACATGATTGTATTATTATAAATAGTTTTTCTTGTATCAAATATGTATTTTCACGCTCTCACCTAATATGCAACTGGTAAGTTTTCTTATATCTTACAAGTATTTTAAAATTTTAAAATATATAAATAAAAATAAGTTGAAAAGAACATTAATCATTTTCATCATCAACAATAAATATTTTATTTAATTAGATAGAACTTAATCAAAGAAGTAAAACTTTTAAAGTTGCAGAGAAATTATGAAAAAAAAACCAAACTTTGAAATTTGCATGCTTTCTGCAGAAACGTCACTATATGGAATGTCAAAATTTAAAAATTAAATTCAAAATGACTTTTTAAGATTATAATAATCTTAAAATGCAGTTTATCCCGGGAGAATATCTTGAATTTGATATAGTTTATTAAGAGAAGACCAAATTCTCCATATGCAGTCAATAAATGGGTCTAGTTTGAATAAGTTTATTTGGTTAAATTCTTTTTAAAAATAGGTATATTATGAGAAAAAGCTCCTAGATATAATTAATTAATTAAATAGAAAGAAACTAAAAAGAATCTTTCCATAGTACTAAAAATAGTTCTAAGGACAGTGAGTGTATTGTGATTATCACCTTTCCTTGTTTTTGGCAATAGATTCTTGCACAAATACCAGAATTGAAGACTGCTACATAGTTTCTGGTGATGACTGTGTAGCAGTGAAAAGTGGGTGGGATGAGTATGGCATAAAGTTTGGCTGGCCCACAAAACAACTAGTGATAAGACGGCTGACATGCATTTCACCAGAAAGTGCAGCCATTGCCTTGGGGAGTGAGATGTCAGGTGGAATCCAGGATGTGAGAGCTGAGGACATCACAGCCATCCATACAGAATCAGGGGTCAGAATCAAGACTGCAGTAGGGAGAGGAGGGTATGTGAAGGACATATATGTTAAGGGAATGACCATGCACACCATGAAATGGGCTTTTTGGATGACTGGTAGCTATGGTTCCCATGCTGATAACCACTATGATCCTAAAGCCTTGCCTGAGATCAAAGGCATCAACTACAGAGATGTGGTGGCTGACAATGTCACCATGGCTGCTACGTTGGAAGGAATCTCCAATGACCCTTTTACTGGAATCTGCATTGCCAATGTGACCATTAACATGGCAGCCAAGGCCAAAAAACAGCCATGGACATGTACTGATATTGAAGGGATCACAAGTGGGGTGACTCCTAAGCCATGCAATGCTTTACCTGATCAAGGGCATAACATCAAAGCATGTGATTTCCCCGCAGATAATCTACCAATTGACTCGTTGAAGCTTAAGAAGTGTGCTTACCGAAAATGACCACACTTGTGTTACAATGTTTTACATAGTTATTTATTTAAGGCTAGTCTTTACCATCTTATCCAGAAATCTTGAAGAACAATGAATTTTCTGTCAAATTATTGAAATGAAACTATTTTCTTTTTGCTACAAGTTTATGAAATGGCTCTAAGCTTATTCGAATCTAAATACTATGTTGTTACATGAATCAAATTGACTGTTTTGCTAGAAGGACCCCTGCACATGTATGACTAATGAAATTTTTTTAATTATTTTGAATACTAACAAAGCATTACATTTTATGTCATACAATGGGAATATGGGATAATGTCTGTCCCCACAAATGAAAAGTTGTGTATTTTTATGGGTGTAAAGGATAGAAAAACTGGCAAGATGAGATCAGTGCATGGTCCTCGAGTCTAAAATGAAGAATAGAAGTACAACAAGGAGTTGGAGCTTAAGGATATTCAGCTGAAAACTGAGTAAAACTGCACATTTTCTGATCCTTTCCTCGGTACATCACAACAATATGATTATCTAAGAATCTGAGATGAGACTGAAATGAAAGAAACCTCACAACAACCTCAGATATGTCCAATATGTTTCATGTTCTGTGGTGCTCTGCAACTTCCCAAAGTAGTGCCATAACGTATATTAGTTATCAGGTATTTCACTAAGCATATACAACATAAATACAAAATCTCAGTAGACTGGTGGAAGAGGATTGAACTTCACAGATTCTCTCCAGATGAGTTCCTTGATATCTTCTTCAGTGAATGACGGTTGTTCAAAGTCAAAACTGAAAGGTCTAGTGCAAACGGGTTCCTCATTGATGTCGTGGAGAGGTGCCATGTATGGGTGGCTCAATGCTTCATCAACTGAAAAGAATTAAGAAAAGGATACAATTAATAAAAAATATAGACAAAAGAGAATTTCATTATTTAGATATAAACACTCTCATTGTAAAATATTTGTACGAAGACATCTAATAAGAAATCACTGTATTGCTACATCATCATTTCTGGTATGTATGTTGTTAAGAAACATGAGAAAAAAAAAATAGAGTATAAATGACTTCACAAAACTAGTTGGTTTTACACTGATGTTATGATAAGAACCTTGGGAGAACCACACCACAAAAGCTAGATATTGCAACAGGTTTTACACACGACCTAATAGTAACAGGTTCAAGATAACCATACAAATTTTAACAAAAAATGAGTATTGGACACTTAAACCAAAACAAACTTGTCATTGATCTGGTTGTTCTAAACTAAGAAATCATTTCTAGGCAGCAAATACAGAGACTTATAAGGGTGCCCTTCAAAACAAAATTGGAAAAAATTGTAACAGATTTTTAATTCTTAAAATCATATTTTAATTATTTTTTCTTGTGGTATTTGTTGGTGCTAAAGTTGTCATAACTTGGTCTTTCACATCTGCCACAATATCATTCCAATTCATATACTGCTCCAGGAACAATAAAAGTCACAGCTATTCACAAAACTGGGGAAAAAGTTTTGCATGCCGAATACCTGTAATACGCCTGTTAGGATCAAAGATAAGCATCTTCTCTAGCAAATCAACTGCACCAGGAGACATGTTGGGAAATCTAGCAGAAAAGTTTTGCTTTGGATACTGGGGAAGCTGTTTTACATATCTACGAGCATTATCACTTCGTAGAAATCCAAGGCTCGCATCATCGGGTGAACCAATCAGCTAGTTGAAATAAATGAGAATTTTCATTGTAGTGTTAGTTTTAAATCAGCAAGAAATCTAAAAAGCATCAAAGAATGAAAATTTACATTCGACCAACCAGGAAACCCTGTAATCTGGATCTATTGATAAGCTAGAACAGAATGGGACGATGACTAAATAAGCATTCTTTATTTAATCAATTATCATTTCTTACATATATGATTTCCTTAGGTTCTCAAAAGGCAAAAGCAACCAAGGGTACAAAAGTAGTCATAGAGAGTACAATTCTTCGATATTTTTCAATAACAATGGTCTACTCTACTAGTAAAACTACAGTAAAGGCAAGAACCAAAAATACCATGTCCATAAATAAAAACCTATAACATTTCACAACTTCAAAACTGGTATTCAATTTTGTAATTTTCCATTTCGACATGGTGATACAGGTCATAAAATCCGGAAGACAAAATCATAAAGATCCAAAATCTTACTAATGCGATGCATCTTTTTCGTTTGGGAATAAGTGACATGAGTGATGCACAGTTTTCTTTTCATATTATTTTATTTCAAAATAAAATTCTTATGCCACCAGACCTGAATCCTTTGGCAGACACCATTAAAATAGTCAACCCTTCAAAAACTCAGTTGTTTTTTCCTTGAATTTTCCCCAAATCCTATCATACTAAACCAAAGATGTCAATTTGATGGAAATAAACCAAAGGTTCAAAATAATCAAAGTACCAACAACATTTCAGCAAAGCTTGACACCCAAAATTTACAATTGCATAAAGCTGTAGAAGTTGGAACTCTAATTTACAAGTAGATCCAACTTCCAGATCTAAAAGAAATACAAATAAATAAGAACATAACCAGTCTCAATAGATTTATGCTAGCAATCAGAACTATGATATCAAACTAATACCTCTGTGACCAGTCTCAGCTGATGAACATAATCTTTGCCAGGAAAGAGTGGTTGTCTTGTTATGATTTCTCCGAGTATGCAACCAACAGACCATATGTCAATGGCTGCAGTGTATTCTGAACAATTAAGAAGCAATTCGGGAGCTCGGTACCATCGGGTGACAACATACTCTGTCATAAAATCAGTTTCTGATGTAGTTCTAGCAAGGCCGAAGTCGGCAATCTTAAGGTCACAATTGGCATTCAATAGCAAATTGCTAGGCTTTAGATCGCGGTGCAAAACATTTGCTGAATGTACATATTTGAGTCCTCGAAGCAATTGATACATAAAATACTGGGGAAAAAAGAAAGATCTTAAGAGTTACTGTAAGAAAATATAAAAACTATGCTACACTGCCAGAAGCCTTAAAGACCACACTAAGTCCAAGCAGTGTAATAGATGATGTGGACCCCTCAAGTGAAATAGGAGACCGACACCACCTAGTACACAGACTGAGCTTTATTCAGTCTTCCAAGGTTCCAGGCTCTTCAGGATGTTCATAAGTATAACTACATTTTACCTATTGATTTGATACATAAAACAATGAATGTCATTAACCAATTTAGTTCAAAGCAAGAAGATTAAAATTACTAAGAAAATTTCATGGTAATTCAGCATATCAATGTAAATTGTAAAGCAAATTCGTATTCAAATATTTCTCTAGTCTGTTGTGGAGGAAGTGAAGAACATTATACACATTCAGCTCACATTTATATTGCATTTTTCACATAACTGGAGAACAAAGTTTTGTTCACAAATATTAATACAGATGAAAACCATAGCATAATCTTTCTAATGATTGAGTTTATTAATAACAATGTAATGAAGTCACAAATGAACACCAAAAAAAAGGTAGAAGAAATTTTCAGCAAAAGAATACCTCAGATAAAAGTTAATAATAGGTCTACACTTTAGAGAATGCTAGCATATAATGTTTATATGCAACGTAAAGGAGAGTAATCAAGTAAGGTATTATCCATGCAAAATGTTATTGTTCAAATCCTGACCATAAGAAGATATGTATCATTGTAGAGGCACAAATTCATGTCGGTGTTCATGCAAATTCATTAGTTGGCTCAAGTTTAAAGCATACTAGAAGAAATTAATTTATGCCATTGATATGATATCGGAAGTAAAACTTTGCAGAAAGTAAGAACTATGCAACTATTGTAGCTGTCACAGCTCTAAACATTGAACTGCAAACAAAAGACTAATTTAGTTTGACAGGAAAATCTAAAACTCGGGCCTATTAAACTAAGATGGAACCAATTGACACATGTGCAATATAGAATACTCGAAACCACAAAAATTTATCTTCAGAATATCTACTGAGCACTTTATTTTGGGCTTTATCTCCAGTTTGTGTAACTATACAACCAAAGGAGAGTACATTAGTAAAGCTGTTTTGTATAAAGTCTTCAAACTATATAGATTAAAAGTCCTATACTCAAACTAATTAATGTGCTCACCCGACAATGGTCATCAGTCAGTGGTTGATTGGAACGTATTATTTGATGGAGATCTGTGTCCATTAACTCGGAAACAAGGTATACATCATTGAAGTTTTCCTTCTGTGGAGGTCGTATAATATCTCTAATGGACATAATCTGCGTTGAAAAAATAATTGATAAGTAATCTTAGCAAGATGAATGCTACTGAAAAGTTTAGAGTCAAAACTCAACGAGGAAAGCCCAATCAAACACCTTTCATGAATCAAAGACAAGTATAGCTAGAGAACTAGACAGGTACTTTCGACGACTAAGATCAAAAGATTTCACCATAAACTGACTGCAATAAATGAAACCCTTTATACTAAAGCTAATCACAATCTGCATTTAAGCATACAAATGCATTTAAACAGATCACAGATCTACACATAAGATGGAAATATTATGTATAAGAAAAAGCCATAGTGGTGCATCAGTGCATCACATTACAGGATGCTGCCCTATGACATTTCTTCTTATTCAATATGCAACATTAAACGCTACAGATCAAAGCTTTCACAGAAGCAACAGAAAATGTGGGAAGAAACAAAGAATAAACTGAAGAAAGAAAGTAATAATAGGCCAAATAAAATTCACAGAGTCTCACACGGAAGTAAATAAGTTAAATAAAAGATAACATGGAAGAAAACAAGCTGTAGAAGAGTGCAAGTAAAAAAGCATTAAAGTTACGTTTGCATGATCCATGTGCCGAAGAAGTTTAATTTCTCGTAAGGTCCTCTTGGCATCTATTCTGTTGTCAAATGCATTGCCAACCTTCTTAATGGCAACTTCCTCGCCTGTCTCTGCATTTACAGCAGCACTGAATGAAACAAAAATTTGTTAGTGTTCTTCACATCTTTGATGACAGAAAATCTATGTCACGTAGAAAGTGAACTCCTAGACCCCAAATTTAATACACAATCCACAACATATACATTGTACTCCATGTAACTGAGTCTTAAAATACCAAGAACTATGACATTACATGAGCACCCAGAGATAGTAAAAGAATCATCCTATCTCATTTTCCACTTTGACTCCACCAAATCATAGTATCAATACAACTAGTTAAACAACAGAAACAAAATAGGAAGAGATATGAAAGTCTACGCACTCGGCAAACATTTCAAAATCTACAAAAACAGTGTCTGAGAAGGAGTAACATAACACACGATTCAGCTCATGAATCCCATCAAGACAAGGCAAATTGGTAAAAAATAAAAAACTACTAAGAAAAATGCAACAATTTGAGCACAAAAACAATCTCCCTCACCATCAAACTAAAATAACCAATCCAATCTTCATTCATCCAACAACCAGACCAAACACAATAAAAGAATGACAAAATTCTAAAGCAAAAAAAAGTTAATTACTTAATTCTTAACAAAAGGGGTTTGATCAGTAACAAAAACTAGTCCTTGCTCCTAAAGTCAGCTAATCCTAGACCAGAATAAGAAAGAACAGCATCATAGCTCAAAGCAAGACAACCCCTTTACACAAAAGGTAACAAACAACAAAACAAATGTAATAAATTCAGCAAAAGAAAAGACCTCCAAGAACAAAAAAAGGACTTTTTGACTTACCAAACAATACCATAAGCACCTCTACCTACAGGGCGAATAGGAGGGACATATTTTCTGGAAACTTCGAAGAGGTTGCCATAGATATTGTACTGAATGTAGCGTCCACCATGAGTTGGTACCCCTTTGATGTTGTTGTGGTCACCTGACTCAACAGCAGACATGTCTTGTGTCTCTGACCTCTTCTGAACTCAATTCAATACCAGAAACTGAGAAGGAGCTGGAGGAAAGACCCAATATAAATAGAGTGATTCAGAGAGGAAAAGGAGCTAACTTTGAGGCACTTCGGTTTGAAGACAGAGAAAGAGAAGTATGAGTCTGAGGCTTTTCTAGCGGACACGCATGTGTGAACCCGTGATCTTATTGACTTTTCTTTTCACTTTTTTTCATCAACGTTGGTGTGCTGTCTGTGATTTCCCATTTCCAATCCTTTCTTCCCCATTTTTTTATTATTTTGATTACCCTTTTTCTTCAGCTTCATCTCCCTTCCTCGAAAATCATAATTCTATCTACACTGTTACACATTTAGTTCTATATCTGTTGATTACATCTAAAGATTATTCTTTTAATTCAAGTAGTAGTGATTTACTCTAATTTCTATATATATATTTTAATCTGTTTTAATTTATATAGTACAAAATTTTACAAATTAAAATAAACAAGTGTATGTATAAAAATTAAATGAATAGTGTTATGGTTCTGGTGAATATCAATATGCTACTTTATTTGCCTCAAATAAAGTATTATTAATTTTAAAAAGGAAATAAAAGCTAGGAAAGTTCCAACATTTTCTTTGTTTTGGTCAATGCAAAGCTCCAACTTTGCTATTAGTTTATGCAACTTCAATGCAGGTACAAGATGTTTTATTAATATTTTCAAACGCGTGATATGGAATTGAATAGAGAAATTGAAAAAAAAAAAAAAAAAGTAAACATTAAAACAATATTCATGAAATATATCGCCACGTATTTAATTTTTTTTGCTGATGTTCCGAAGTATTTAAAACATTTACAACAAATGAAATATTTCAATTACTCCAATAATGCACAACCAATACGGTCTATATTTTTCACATCAAAATAAAATTATAACAATAATTTTATAAAAATTTTGATAAAAAATATCATATATTTAAGCATTCAGATTAACAATATTTATATGCGTATCAGTTCATAGTTTAAAATTGTATCATTCAATTGTAGTTAAACAATTTTTTTGACATATGTCATGTAAAGTAACGAGCACGTAAAAAAGTCTACAAGAAATGTTATTCTGTTTTAGAAACACAAACTTTGTATTTAACGTATTTTCATAGATTGCTGAAGTAATTTGCACTTATCAAAGTCAAGTCAATGAAGTTTCAGCTTTTGCAAAATAAATACAAAGTTCAAGTCTTCGTCAACGCAGCACAAACTCAAATTGGTTTACTTTTTGAACACCCAAACTTACAAGAATGAGCAAAATGGTGTTATCAGAAATGAATTCTCTGAAAACCAGATGCAAATTATAAGTAAATTTTACAGTCAATGTTTCATTTTAATCAAAATCTGTGTTTTTTGATATGCAGAATAGTCAATCTTCTTTTCCTTCTTACACTTTTGCTTTGGGTCCTTGTTTTCATCATCCCTGGCCCAAAGGGTGACCATTGAAGTTGCAAAGATAGAAACTTCCCAGATAGTGGTCCAAAAATGAATAGAGACAATGCATAAGACAAGAGTCGGAAACATAGGCTGTCACCCTATCCTTATGTCTTGTTCATCTAAAAACTCTCATACTCTTGAAGCTTTTATCCAATTGACACTATCATTCATTCCGTGGTTATTATTGTTCAGAATTTGAGAAAGAATCTAACAATAATATGCTAACTACAGCAATAAGAAAAACCATAAAGCAACTATCCAACTATAAATTATGGGACAATCCAAATATCTTACCTGTATTTGAAATATCAGTTTTTCGGTTGCTTTAGACCATATGTTTTCGTTATGAAAAGATGCAAATTGCAGTTTACAATTATAGTGACACATAAAATATGAAGTGAATGATTTTCCAAAAACGAGTAAAGATAGTAAATTCTATTATTGTTGACAATTATTAACTCAAGAATCACGACGAGTCAACTGAAAACAGATCTTGAGAATAACTTGGAACAGGGGTTGATGATAAAGTGATTGAATAACGGGGCAGATTGACTTGTCATAGGCTAAAGCAAGTTGACAAGTCAATCGACAGATCAATATAACAGAAGGTATTAATAACCTTCATCTGTTTCCATCCATAATAAAGTAGTAATCAAAGCTTGATATACAAAACAGATAAGGTTTCATTAACAAGTGAAGCAAGAATCAGAATTTTATATGATATGGGCCCATCATCATGTTTTCTACAAGATCTTGCATTTATTGAACATGCATGCGAACAAAATAATTCAGATCAGGATAAATTCTCACCCGAATCATCAAACTCTCGTTCATAGAAGGCTCAGCACACCCAATTCCATCTTCATGTTATTTTGAACAAAATAATTCACACTAAGATAAATTCCCAAAACCGAATCAACAAACTGGCATTCATAGAAGGCTCAACACATCCAATTATATATTAAACTTGTGTTTGCTATCACAGTATGGGAATAATAAGAATTAATTTTGACTGAAGACTTGATTTTATAAAAATATGGTAGTTTGATTATTGCTAGGTAAAATTGGTTTTGCTTCTCAACTGGATTGAAAAACTTACCAAGTTTTATAGCAAACTTCGTTTCAGGATAAAAACATCCAACAAACATAAATCACTTCACTTGAAAATCAAGTTTAACCAAAGTCAATTTAAAAAAAATCCATTTTACAAACGTTCAAAACCACATACTACTCTTACAACAGTTGGAAGCAGGGGGACTATAATTATAAGCTACTAATAGTTCCTGCAATTTTCTGAAACTTTTGCAAGAGACTTGCGAAATTTAGGATCCAAGCATCTTTAACAGTATGCCATAAACACCCACAAAGCAATCACCCAAATTGAGATAAATAAACACAACAATGCACCAATTAAAAGAGCTCTTAACTGTTCAAATCTCAAACAGCATACACACAATCAGGTTTCCACTTGCATAACCCATCAGATGATAGTCATCCCATATTCACACATTAACATAAGCAAAAAAGATGAAACATATATTTCAGTTGCAAAGTCAGAAAAGCACTAAATTTTTCACCCAGCAACAAAAAAAAAAATCCCGCTAATCATTAAAATTTTTACACTTGATCATATATACAATTTAGGTCAGGCTTGTATGAACAAAGAAAGATGATGTAACAATATTATTTCTTACCAGCCCTCACGGATGTGAATGCTGAGTCCATAAATCCGTTCAATCTGATATGTGGGCCGACCACAAGGACCGAAAGAAGAACAAACAAATTAGAAGGATTGAATCAAGTGAGACTTAATTCATGTGATCAGAATTGAAGAGACAAGATTCCTACTTCACAATGATGATCTGTGGCTAGAGTTTGGAAATTCTGGAGTAAAGAGTTCATATGGAGTTTGCATAAAACATGAAGAGACAAGGTTCTGATTTGATGGAAGGGTTTGAAAATTTTGAAACACTGAGATCAGAATCTTTAAACAAAACATGTAATTTGGTACTTAAGTATTTTTAAACTTGCACTTAGCTCAACAAATTACCTTGTGTAGCCGAACTGTTTTGAAAAAGTGGTTTGATAATTAAATTGTTTTAAGTTTGGTTATTTGTCTTTAATTTAGTGTGTTTAACAGTTTGGTTTGGTCCACAAGTGGTTTCCGCATACCCCTAGACCGTAAGATAAATAAATTCAGTGATTAGAAATTTGGAATCAAATGGATTGATAAATCACTATTGATACAAGAAGAATAAAACTATAACATAACAAGGATATGTTGAAAAATATATGTGATTGTAAGTCTATTTTACTAATCATATGATAAAATCCAACCAATACAAAGCTAATTGACAAGAAATAAGAGGCAAAGGTTGTACACTGGATTTTATTCCAAAAATTGGCTAGCAAAGCTCCAACACAATGGCATCACCAAGACCACTTATCAGGCCCAAATACATACAGCTAATGAACAATGGGAGAAGGAACAATTTGCAGTTTTCTGCGAACATCTTCCAAGTCTTCATGAAAGTGCCGCTCATAATACACACACATAAGATCAGTGCACTGCATGCCAGCACGAATGGCCCAGGGGAAGTAATGCTGATAAAACAATTTCCTCTGCTTTTCACTGAATCTAGCAGTGCCCCCTACAACGGACAGCAGGCACATAGGAAGCCCCATCTGCTCAAACTCAATAACCTTCAACGCTGTCTCCCCAATCAAGTTAGTAGGAAGCTCAAAAAGGGTATGCCAGAAGTCATGCACTTCACGAGCTCTCATTGTCACATAGGCCAGTTCATCTGTCTCCATGAACCGCACAGGAGGTCGATCATCTGGTGAAAACTTCCTAGATCCCATAAACCTAGCATAGGCAGCACCGAACGTGTTTTCCGGCAGGTCCCAAGCATGTCCTACGTTTGCAGAAACAACACGAGGGCGCTCCAATAACACAGCCTATAAATCAGAATTATAAAACAAAATTATTGGCTGTTACTGTAACATAATTGTATGCTTCAGCAGGCAAAAAAGAATGGAGTTAATTTGGTGATAACAATGATAGTGATCGTTTAGTGATAAGTGCTAAACTTGAACTCTTTGTTATCCCCAGAATAGTAAATAAACTATGGTTGTTGCTAGTACTCGCCATCCAATAAAAAGTAAATTAAATAAATGAACATCCAAAACAACATGGACAAGGAGAATATCCACATTAACCAAAAACAAATGAGTAGAAAAAAAATAAAGTAGCTCACCCTCCCTTCAGGGGAACTCTTCATCCTCTGAAGAACTCTCTCAAAAGCAGGCTTTCCAGTGGTCTCACCAAGAGCCGCTATCAAATCTGCTCTTCGAGGGTCCAACAATGCTCCCACTGCCGAACCCATTGCCACAGCAGCCTGCTGCCATGTCTTCAACCGGATTCTACTACCTTCCATCATTGCAGATAACTAAATAAAACTACCCTTGATTCAATCTGATTCAATACATAATTGTTTGTCAGTTAGAAAACCAATTTCATCAATTTTCATTCAACTAAAGCTCAGAAAACGAGAACAAATCAAGGGTAAGGGAAAGTAAAAAATGTGAGTGTCATTGAAGATCATGAAGCCCTAGTGGTAACCGAAATGAAGGGGAAGTGAAAACAAGAAAATCTGAGTGTAATGGAAGCTCATGAAGCCCTTATTGGGAATCACTGCTTCAACGAAAAAGAAATTTTGAAACTCTCCAAAAAAAAAAGCCGGTTTTTGGCCTTGCTGAATGATAAGCGTTAAAATTAACCAAGAACACAAAAAGAGGGACCGACACCTTTAGTGTAGAACTAATCATAGGAACCTTCAAAATCATAAAAAATCAAACAGCGAAATTCAATCAGGCAAGTCCAAACATTTTACCGGAAAAAAAAATGTCAGAACGTGTAAAGCTTACCGAACACTTTCAGCGCATCAAACCAAAGACAATCATCGATTATCAGATTAATTGGCAAAAGAGCACAGAAAAAAGAAAAAAAAAAAAAAAAAAAAAAAAAAAAAAAAGGAAGAAGAAAAAGTAAAAACACAAATTATGGAGAGAGAAATCTTTGGAGGCAAAGGCAAAGGTTTTTTCACCTGGAAGAAGAACCAGTAAGAAAACTATCTTGCGTGGGGATTTGCATTCTGCACCCCCATGATTTAAAACCTGTACCACCATGAGAGGGTAAATGACAAAGTTGTCCCTTCAAGAATGTGCACCCCATGACTTAAAACCTGCACCACCATGAGAGGATAAAATGACAAAGTTGTCCCTTCAAGAATGTATTTCTGGATTCAAATTATAAGAACATGTAATTTGAAATATAAATGTATTAATACACTATGGAATCTACAATCTAGAAAATATGTGGTTTAGAAGAAAAAAACTTATGAATAAAGAAATTTAATATATATGTAATAAGGATAATCATTTGCATGAATAAAGTCATATACAATAATAAAATGAATAGTGTGAACTAATAAAAAGTCAATGATTTGTAAGATTAACATATGTGTGTAATTTCTAACATGTGGGTAAACACTTGCATCCTACTCACGTAATATGAAGATCATAACTTAGTTTCTACATGACAATATGTAAATCATAATATGTCTATAATTGGTATGGAACAATCATTCTACAATTTCACTTGCACAAGTTTCCATAGTAATGGTAAATAGATGGGAATAAGAATCTAAAACATGACCACGGACATTAGGAAGTACCTGAACAAAATGTAAATTATGCACATGTCCTATACATATGAGTCAGTGCATACTAATATCCGTGAGATGCTTATTTCATAATAGAAATATTATGATATTTTGCTTCAATGATAAAGACACTAAAAAAACATTATGTCTAATAGCAATCACATATTTCATATCGAACATAGTCATCTATTTGTCTATACCAGTCTTCAAAGACATTAATGTTAGTTAGAAAATCATCCTTGTAACGTAAAAGTTGGAAAAAAGTGTGTTAGATGTGTCATAACTTATTGTTGACATCCCATCCACTATTAATGATCTTTTTAGTTGATCTACATGTTCATAATCACTCAATAATGTATCATATTCAATCTTAACACGATTGAATTCTTTTAAACAAATTCATCCTAACAAGTGGTCATGAATTTTCCCACATTCCCCATATTGCAACTATATATCAATAACCAAAATTATCATCAAGCTTGACATTAATGACATCATGTATGTGAAGACAAGTATTGGAATATAACTAATCCAATATTGGTTATGTTTTAATCCTCTAGGGGACTATCGTTTTTTCTCTCTCCTTTACTCAAAATATAAGGGATTACACTTTTATAACTCACCAATCCATTTGGTTGACTTTTTTATAATCTCATAGTTTTCACTTTATCCACTGGTGTACACGTTGATGTCATGTCTTGATATGTTATTTCATGTATTTAGTCTTAATTATCACTTTACCTTTAATGTCAACTTTTTTGAAACAATTTAAAATAACATCAAATTTTTACTAAATAGACAACTCAAATGATGAATTGCATGATGACATGTCAGAAAAACTCATTCTATTCCATATAACATGAGCTGCATTTAGGGTGTGTGTTACCGAAGTCATATATCGCTTATTTGCCTGTATAAGGTAGATCGTGAGTATGTTTGAGTACAAAACCAAAACGTTCACTATCAATACTAACATGTCTAACTCAATTAAATTTATTAGAAACGTGCATCAAAACATATTTTGAAACAAATGATTGCAGCCTTCTATATAAATTGACATTGAAACGTGTAGACTCTCATCAAAGGATGCCCTAATTTCATTATGTTCCAAGATAATGACATTGTTCACTATTTCTCAATAGGTACACAAGTCCCCCCATACTATTCTTAAGTACTTCTTTCATACTCTAATGAGCAGATTTAACACTCTGATATAAAATATGGAATCAACAAGTTATTAATCCTACTTTATTAACACTAATTACAGAATACATACAACGTAATTTACCTATTTGACATTTTGACATTTTGTCATTCAAATGCATGATCATGTCTGTCCAAGCCTTAACAAAATTTTCTTTTATAAAATGATCCATGTGTTATTCATATAGTCGAGAAATATTGGTCATGGTGAACAAATAACTTCAAATCATTTCACACATTCCATAAATATATTATATGGTTTTTCCAATTATTTCGTGCATACATAACACTCTAACTAAATGTATGCGTGATAACTAATAGAAGAACAACCATATTGGCAACATTATTATCTGCACAAGTTGGTTGGTTGGGAAAGATGGTCTTGCCTCAATGTTCTTCATCTGTCATATAGCATCGAACTTCAACAAGAAATTAAAAGATCTAGAGTTGAAAAGACAACTAATGAACATTGGTACTTACATTCCTTAACTTCCATTATACACATTATTACAAATTTTCAAATGATTTATGCAATTTTATTTGTGAAATTGTCCCAAGTTATGAAATGAAACAATCCACTCTTCGAGTCAAATTATCGAATATGCAATTTGAATTTTGGCAAATAGCTTTATGAATAGATCAAATATCATTAGAAAAGTGAACTCAAACATATGACAACGACAAGAGGTACATCCATATGATAGCAAATTTAGTTGAATGCTTGAATTCTATCTTCAAGGAAGAACGATCCTTACTCATATGTTCTTTTGTTAAGATAAGCTTTGAAAGAACGAATTCATGATTTGTTGAACGAAGGACCAAGGCTAAGTGTATTTTACAAGCATGTCAAGATGTTACTGCTTTACTAAGAACAAATGAACAACAATCTGTCATGTGTCATGTGTGTTGGAAACTGTTTTGGCTGAAATACAAGAGGGGGGGTGAATTGGATTTCAAAACTTTTTGAAACAATTTGATATTTTTCAGTAAAATGCAATACTGTTTCACAGACTGGATCTTTATTTGAATTT